>Ga0310691_10000310_pt1 | contig 98679 bp, 91 predicted proteins | sample 176DNAGHGlowgp2_FD_203887 | JGI IMG/M metagenome (GOLD analysis project Ga0310691, IMG submission 203887) | Sheep rumen microbial communities from Palmerston North, Manawatu-Wanganui, New Zealand - 1766 DNA GHGlow gp2 (v2) (version 2) | ecosystem: Host-associated > Mammals > Digestive system >...
CGCCATCCGCCGTCATATTTGTCGCCGTTGTGGTAGTACATCACGCCGTGACCCTGCTGGTAGTCCTTAAACCACAGTCCGTCGTAGCGGTCGTTGTTGGCAAAATAGAACACACCCTTGCCGTGCTGCTGGTCCTGGAACCATTGTCCTTCATAACGCTCACCGTCGGCAAACGTGTATATGCCGAAACCTTGACGCTTGCCTTTCTCGTATTGCCCTTCATATCTGTCACCATTGCTGTATCTGGTCACGCCCTTACCGTTGGGCTTGCCACTCATCATCTCTCCCTGATATGTTCCTCCGTCGTGCGTCTGGCACGAGCCTACCGATATCTTCTGCGCCGAGGCTGTTAGTGCTACGGCTGTCAGTATGTATGTTAGTATATATCTCAAAGTAGTAGTAAATTCAAGTCATAATTTGCTCCAAAGGTACAAAGAATAGTTGAAAGTTGAAAGTTGAAAGTTGAAAGTTAAGACACGTTTAATATTTTTTAACCCTCAAAAACAAAATAACTGCCAGCCACGCAACACTTACTATGAACTTTTTTGTAACTTTGCACATTATGAAATTTATTGCTATAATACCTGCACGCTATGCCTCTACACGTTTTCCAGGCAAACCCCTTGCCATGCTTGGTGACAAGACGGTCATTCAGCGTGTCTATGAACAAGTGACCAAGCAGATAAAGGATGCCTACGTGGCAACCGACGACGAGCGCATCTACAACCATGTACTCTCATGGGGAGGCAAGGTGGTGATGACACGCACCGACCACAAATCGGGCACCGACCGCATAGAGGAGGCTATGGAGAAGATAGAACAGGCAGGCAACACCTTCGACGTGGTGGTCAACGTGCAGGGCGACGAGCCCTTCATACAGCCTGAGCAGATAGAGAGCGTATGCCGTTGCTTCGACGATGCCACCACCCAGATAGCCACACTCGGCATCAGGTTTGGCAGCAATACAGAGGCTGTGCAAAACCCCAACTCACCCAAAATAGTGCTCGACAACCGAGGCTTCGCCATGTACTTCAGTCGCAGTGTGATACCCTACTGCCGAGGCAAGGAGCCACAAGAGTGGGCCGACCACTTCCCCTACCTCAAGCACATAGGCATGTACGCCTATCGTCGCGAGGTGCTGAGAGAGGTGACACAACTGCCCCAGTCGTCACTCGAGATAGCCGAGTCACTCGAACAACTGCGCTGGTTGCAGAACGGCTATCGCATCAAGGTAGGCGAAACCACCACCGAAACAATAGGAATAGACACCCCCGAAGACTTAGCAAAAGCCAATGCACAACTCAATAACCAATAACCTCATAGCCCTGCTCAAGGCAGGCGCATTCAACGACACCACGCAGCCGCTCGAACCCATGTCGCCCTACAAATGGCGAATGCTCTGCAAGGCAGCCGAAACACTCAACGTGCTCGGCTACATGGCAATGGGAGCGCCCCAGTTGGGCAAAGAGCTCGATGTGGTACCCTTTCAGCGCGAATACCCCCTGACCGATGCCACACTCTTCAACCACTGGTCAGACAAGCACCTCATGGAAGTGCGCGAAGAAGAGATGAACGCCCCTGACACATCAGACGAAACCCTCCTCGTGCTCGACACCATAGTTGCCAACGCCCACACACTCATCACCTCCGACGTGAGCATCGAGGGCATCATAGCACTCGGCAGACTGCTCAGACAGCAACTCGACAGCATCGATGCCAACAAACTCACCACATGGCTGCACACCATCGGACTGGTGCAAGTGGCTAACCTTGAAGCCAACATACTCATCGACTTCTGGGGCTTCAAACCCGAAGAGATACCCTTCTACCGCAAACCCTACCCAAAGGCAGGCAAACTATATCACCTCGCTCTGAGTAGGGCTCTCGAGAAAAACACCTTCAGCATGGCTACACGACTCAACATCGCCATGATTGAAACCATCTCCTATAACTTCATCAACGCCATCTCCACCGTCACCGATATAGAGGAATAAACATTTTAATAATCAGCGTGTTATACGATGATAAAAATGGTCTAATTGCCACTCTCTTCATGCAGGGAGATAGCCATAGTCTGTGAATCCATTTGGAGTGAGCCTCCCCATGATGAGGCGTTAGAGTTCTTTATGACCTCTATGCGGTATGTAATACCGTTCTTCATGCCCTCAAAGACGAAGGAGTTCTTCTCTTTCGTCACCTCCATATCCACAGTTTCATTCGCTGCTATGTCTTGGAATTTAGCATCCCTATATTCCGTTCCATCCTGATAGAAAGAAATCTTAACAGGTTGCTTCTCTCCATTCCTCAACACATAGCCAGCGAAGCGCCATTTCTTAGTTATCACGCGTTCTGGGTTAGCTGCACCATCATTTCTCTCATTATTACACAAGTGCCAGCCACTAACCCCCAAAACAGCAATAACAACAAAAATTATGACAGCCGCTCTCCTTATATATTTATGCCTATTGTTTTCACCCATAATTCCTATACATTTCTAATAGTTGCAAAATTACAAACTTTTTTCCTTTCCTCTAAATTTTGAGGGGAAATATAGAGGTGGATGACCGTATGTTTCGTATGGTCATCTATTTACCAAATAATTCTGAGTGGCTACCCAGCCTGACGAGTTCTATAATGTCTCGTTCTCTATCAAACCACACCAATAAGAAATCCCCCTGAATGTGGCATTCCATACACCCCTTGTATTGTCCCAACAAAAAATGTGGTCTGTATTCAGAGGGAATTGGTTGTTCATTGATCAGCATCTCAAGAACCTTCTTGAGAGCCTTTATTTTTTCGGGTTTATTCTTATATCTTTTGAGGTCCTTTCTATATTGTGTTGTAGGTTGAATGCTTTTCATTACTCCTCGTTCATGATATCGTCAAACATTTCCTTAACACCAGAATAAACCTTATTAGGATTCTTTCCTGACATAGCCTCTCTTATTGCAGCTTTGGTAACCTCGTTAGGCTCACCATACACCACATCCATAAGCACACTTTCAACATAGTTGTTCAGCGTACGATTTTCACGTGCAGCATTACGCTTCAGTCCTTCTATTATGTCCCCTCTCAGTCTGAATGATGTTGGTTTTCTTCTTATTGTCGTCTCCATCTTTCTGTATTGCTTTGTATTACATTTGTATTACTTTCGATTGCAAAAGTACAACAAAGTTTTCTTTCTTCCAAACTATTTACAAACTTTTTTCCTTTCCTCCAAATTTTAAGGGGAAATATAGATTTTAGCTGAAGGAACGTTTCGTTCCTTCAGGTTCATTCATGAGTCCACATTTAGTGGAGACATTTTGTATCATATTGCAACAAAACTCTCCAATCTATCTTTTATATTTTCAAAATCTGTGTTCAGGTCTAATGTACGAATATAGAGTGTATATCCGTCTCTATGAGTTATCTGTGCATCATCAAGGTTATCGTTCTTTGTCTTTGCGTAGAGAAGCATTCCATCGACATTGTGTCGATGTTCTCTATCGTATTCATCAACGTATGTACGCAACTGATATAGATGGCTGTTTCTAATTGTTTCCTTGCCAAATTGCTGTTGCAGTATCTTTGAGTAATACTTTGTATCAATAATAAGTGTTCTTTCACCCATTGATAGTAGTATATCGGTTTGCATGATAGGAAGTACAGAAGAATCCGTTTTTTCCTCCACTATATTCCATCCTATCTGAGCTGCATTGGGTTTTAATTCTGGGTGATGTTTCTTATAGTATGCCAAAACAAACTTTTCAAACAATCTGCATAAATGGTCATCAGAAAAAGACTGCATCTTAAAATCGCCTTTTTCAGTTGTCAACAACCATTCCTTCACAACGAAATAACAGATGTAAAGTAACATCCTATAATTTCTGTTATTGCGGTCAAACCTAAGGCTGTCCCAATGAATAGAATGAACATCTATGACACTTACACCATGGAAAAACAGCATAAGTTTCTTCAGTTTCTGCTTGGTTTCATTCTTTACATCTGAATGTTTCAGCAACACATGGGTTGTAGCCACAAGAATCTGATTATAGATATTATTCTCAGTCAGAGTGTCATAATCACAACTTATCTGCTGATTATTACGCATCCTGTTTCTTATGGTTTCACTCATGTTGATTCTGCCCCTCACTGTAAGCAGTGACTCATTATGAGCGACATATTCCCTATAAAGACCTTGTTTCAGTTGGTAAGAGATGCCTCTATGCAATATCTCTGCAAAGAGGTTATATATATCATCAAAATCCTCGCCCTTTATTTCTGCATAGTTGTTCTGCTTAAGCTCTTGAAAAGCATAAGCAAGCATATAATAGATATTCTTTATCAGTATGCCTTTATCTTCTGTCATTTGATGGCATTCCTTAACTTCTGCACTTCGCTATTAAAGCAGTCATCATTATCAAACCAATATTCCCTAAGCATAGGTATGATGTCATACTCCACTATACTTTCCAAATTGTAGCTGTCTTCTAAATCACAAAGATAACTGTGACCAATACAGAAGCCTGTTCCAAGTGAAGCATCATTTGCTATCACCTTATTTAGTTCTGTAATAGCTTTTACCAAATTATTTAACTGCAAGTCATGTTTCTTTGCAATATACTCTTTGAAGCCTGGTGAGTCAAAGGCAGGTTTCATCTCAAAGAAACTGAAACGTCTGCGGAGAGCATAGTCTATCATTGCAAGAGAACGGTCTGCTGTATTCATCATGCCTATTATGTAGACATTGGAAGGAACGGCAAACCTCTTATCCATATACGACATCTGCATAGGTGTGTCCCTGTAGTCCTTCTCTATCAGCATCAGCAGTTCTCCAAATATCTTACTCAGATTGCCACGATTTATCTCGTCTATAATAAAGAAATACTTATGTTCCTTATCTGTTGCCGCTACTCTGCAGAAATGATAGAATACACCTTCTTTGAGGTCAAAACCTCCGTCTTCGTTTGGTCTATATCCCATCACAAAGTCCTCATAGCTATAGTTTTGATGAAACTGAACCTGCATAATTCTGTCTTCATCCTTCTCACCCATCATAGCATAGGCAAGTCTCTTTGCTGCAAACGTTTTACCTACACCAGGAGCACCTTGCAGAATCAAGTTCTTCTTCCTTAGCAACAGAGATTCCAACTGCTCATAATCTTGTTTGGTCACAAATACATCATCCAAGAAATCATCTTTGCTGTATTTGTCTTTCTTCCCCAGTTCTTTTATTGGGTTCTCTGCCCTCACCATCTCCATGATGATGTCATACTCGTCTTCTGTAACCTTAAAGAAAGAGCCTTGCTGATTCTTCATGTACTCCATATTTTCAAGTCCTGGAGTATTTTTCAATTGAGAGAAGTCTATTGGTGTTACGAATGTTTCAGTTTTCTTGAAACATATCATCTGTCCGTCATTGGCTTTTGATATGACAAGTAGTCCTACTATCTGCTTCGTTGGTGTGGCTTCGTAACCTATAACTATATCACCTTCTTTCGCGCTTAGGAAATGTTTGAATATTCTCCTTTGGTGTCCGTTATCATTATATAAAGTGTAGCCTTGCTCCTCATCAATCTCCATATCTGCAATACTCCATATCTTAGGGTTAGCAACCAACCACCAATATTGTTTTGAGCCTGCAGGAACTCTCTTAGGCACACCAGTTTGACCTTCAACCAACTTATTTAGCTTATCCACATAGTCAGCTTTCTGTGTTTGTTTTTTGACTGAGTTTTGTTTGCTCTGATTATAGGATACATCTGAAAATTCTACAAAGTTCGTAAATCCCAAATCTTGAGACAGCATCTTTGCTTTCAGCTCATTCATAACTCTTTCATATTCATGATATGGAAGAAAACTTGTCTTGTCAAAGGTTATACCATTAGCCTCGAGTAGCTTCTTATTATTACCATCTAATGACAGATATTTGTCAGGACGAATCCAAAACAAACCAATTGAAAGATTAAATTTTATAAGATACTGACCATTAAGAGCATCATACTCTGGCTGAATGTTCATATCCTCTACTGCTGCCTCAAATACATCCCAAAGTCTTTCTATATCCCCTTCTTTTCTGCTATCTTCAAAAGCCATGAAATTTGAAAGCATATTATTCATCTCTGGTACTCCTGAGAAATCTTCGGGAACAGAAGCTGAAATACCAAGGAAACTCTTGAACTGCTTACAGAGTTCTATTTTCTTATTCCATGATATACCACGATTTATGATAGCCATTACCGTAAATGGATCTGTATCTGGAACATGCCTACCATCAGGAGCATCCTTAAAATGCTTTATAAGACTCGCATCAATATTGCTATATATCCAATCAACCAATGGCTTTCTATTGTCTCTGAACTTCAAGAGTTTCTTTGCAAACTCCTTATAAAAAGGTACCCAAGTATATTTCATAGTCTTATCTCTTTCTTATTTTTTATGGTTTTAGTTTAACACTACAAAGGTACAAAAAATCTTTGGAATACACAAAGAAAAACAAAGTTTTTTTTGAGGGGTGTCATTAATAGTGACACACCTAAAGGGTGTCACGTTTCGTTACTCCCCTGCAAGGGGTGTCGCATTTAGAACCAGATACCTGTTTCTGGTATGTGGTTGCCAAGCAAAAGGTAAATAAAATAATAATTAAATTTTCTCCAAGAATTCTGAGTATTTTAGTATCGGTATTCCTGCATGTGAACCTAAATCGGTCAAATCTTTATCCCCACTGACTATATAATCAACTGGTATGCTCTCTGCTATTGAAAGCAGATATAAATCCTTAGGGTCACGAATGTCAGACTTTGCCTCTACTGTTATTTCTGCGATATGACAAACATCATATATCATTTCAAAGAAATAGTATCGTGTTTCTGGTGGTATTAGATTCGTAAATTTTTCTCTTGATATTACCTCCCTGATTTCATTTAACTGTTCTTCGCAAGTATAAATCTCCACATCATGGTTACACATCACGTCTGATAGAGACGAGAGACGCCGTCCTATCATAAACGAAATCCAAAGATTGCTATCTAACAGAACCTTCATTTGCCTTTACGTACAGCATTAATCTCTGCCTGGATCTCATCATCCGTCATCAGCGGAGATTTAGGACATGATTTAATAAACCTGTCAACTGACTCACGTCTAAAGCGTATGGTCCATCCCATTCGTTGCACTAGTGTCTCAACGAATTCCTTATCTTTTGTTGGGATTGTTAATACAAAATCTTCCATAAATAAACATGTTCCTTATTATTACATCTGCAAAATTAAGAAAAACTTTCGAAACAACAAAATGTTCAAGGAAAAAACGTGTTTTTATGAGGGGTATCGGCAGTAACTACCCCCCCTCCAAGGGGTGTCGCGATTCGTTACTCCCTCCCCAAAGGGGTGTCGCGTTTCGCGACGGTGCCTTGGCAGTATCCCATAAATCATTTTTGTTTTTTCAAGCAAAAGGGTAAACAAAGTAAACAATGTCAACAAAGTCAACCATGATATTTTTCTGGAAAGGTTGACAGAAAAAGGTTGACAAAGTTGACAAGGTTGACTTCAAAATGTAGAAAATGTAAAAATTGTAACTTTTGTAGACATTGTTAACGAGGTGAACAAGGGGAACAAGGTGAACGCCTTGTTTTCAGTCTGAGATTTGACTGAGATTAAGAGATGAATAAAGAAGAGGGGGAACTATATAAAAAATATAATTTTATTATATTTTTTATATTAAAGGGGTAATATTATATATAATATATACGTGCGCGAGCGTGCAAGGTCGGTTGACTTTGTTGACTTTGTTGACTTTGTTGACCTTGTTTACTTTGTTTACAAAAGTTACAAAAGTTACAAAAGTTACATTTTCTACATTTTCTACAAAATCACGATGTTCACCTTGTTCACCAAAAACATCAAGTCAACCTTGTCAACCTTGTCAACCTTTTTGCGCATGGCGACAGGCTGAAATGTTAAAAACTACCCTGCACAAAAGGGCGAAAGTGTGCAAAAATGGCTTTTCTGAGAGAAAAAGTGATTTTTCTTGCAACACGTTGAGGTTTAGTGGGTTACGTGGCACGTAACCATGCAAAACGGGGAGGAAAACGGAGCAAAGATAAAAGCTATGCTTTTAGCGCTAAATGTAATGCTTTTAGCGATAGAAGTAATGCTTTTATACCCTAAAAGTAATGCCTCTGCAGAGAGAAGGGGCTTAAATGTTAAAAACTACCCTAAAATTGCATAGGTCAAGGTAATTTATTACCTTTGCATTAGTTTATGAGATTAGTAGAATACATATTGGCGTGGGGAGTGCTGGTGATGAGTCTGGCGGCTTGTTCTGGCAAGGATGGCAATGAGGCTGACAAGGCTACTTCGGCTAAGGCTGTGAGAGTGGCTATAGTGGAGGTGGATGAGTGTCTGCCACTGATGGTGGCTGAGCACCTGGGACTGCTCGACTCTCTGCACGCTGACGTGAGACTGATAAGGAAGGGTTCGATAGCTGAATGCCGACAGGCTGTGGAGAGTGGCGAGGCTGACGTTTGCGTGAACGACGAGGCGATAGACTTCAAGCTGGTAACATCGAAGAAGGCAAGAATCAAGCGCATCAGCCAGCTGAACGACAAGGTGATAGCGGCTGACAAGGAGGGTCACTCCTACGACCTGGCTCGCATGGCGGTGGACTCGCTGATAAATGCCAAGCAGCCTGTGTTCATCATTCAGGTGGAGGACCTGATGGTGCGACTGAAGATGCTGACGACGGGCAATGTGGATGCGGCGATGCTGCCTGAGCCCTATGCGACGATGGCAGTGAAGCAAGGAGGAGTGGAGCTTCCGCTCCTTAACGGGAACGATAACGGGAACGGGAACGATACGCAACCAAAGGTTGCTACGAAACGCGAGCAAAGCTCGCTACGGAACGGGAACCAAGACAAGGGACAAGGTGACAAAGGACAAGGGGACAAGGGGCAACAAAGCCCACGGAACTCGAAACTGGTTAAGGTTCCAGTTATCGTTAACGTAGCGAAGCTGAAGGAGCCACTGAGGATAGCTCAGGACTCGATTAGAAGATTTGGCAAGGAAAATTACGAAAGGATATGGAAGTGAATACGATATACCTGATAGAAAACGGACAGATAATAGAGGCGATAAACGCTCTGGCAGTGACTGCGGCGAAGTATCCTAACGAGAACTTTGCCGAGAGGTTGGAGATGCTGAGAACGGAGTTTCAGATGCTGCGCGACTACTTTGTGAGGGGTGTGAACGACCCTAAGCGAGGCGAGATATTCAGAGGCATCAAGGGCAAGCTGAGCAATCTGGATTATGACATACAGGTGTGTGAGCAGCTGAGGGAGATGCCATTAGTGAAGGCATGGATGCCTTACGTGAAGCAGATGGACTCATCGGTAGAGGCTCTGCTGGAGGCTAATGCTGAGTATGCTTTCTATGAGGTGATGGCATCATACCACTGGCGCAACGAGAACATAGAGGACTGGGTGAGCCACTTCACTGGCGACGTAAAACTGACCAGTCAGCACTACATACTGATAGGAGCACTGACGCTGAGCACCCTGCAGCATTTCTCGAAGCAGAAAGCGCTGTGCTTAGCAAGGATATATAAGGGACTAAGTGACAAGATACAAAGTACAAAGGGACAAGGTGACGAAGGACAAATCTCGATGTACGAGGACATGAGACAGAGAGCCTTTGTGGGATGTGTTCTGGCGCTGAGCATGGACAGAGATGCCGTGTATAACAAGAAGCGCGACGAGGTGCTAAAGGAACTGTTAGACAGCGACGAGGCGGTGAAGGCACTCATAGAACTTCAGATACAACTGATAAAATGTACGCAGGCTGATGTGGATGCTACGAAGATAAACGAGACCATAATGCCTGAGATAATAAAGAACCAGCCCTTCATAGTGACCCGAAACGGCATTGTGGAGAAGGACGAGGAGAACAGCGACGAAGACTCAGAGGAGAAGATTGAGGCTATGGAGCAGAACATCATGAAGGTGCAGAAGATGCAGAAGCAGGGCTCAGACATATTCTTCGGAGGATTCAAGCAGATGAAGCGCTACCCGTTCTTCAACAAGGTGTCAAACTGGTTTGCACCATTCGACATCAACCACCCCGACCTGACTGCAGTGGCAGAGAAGCTGAAGGGCAGCAAATTCCTGGAGCGAGTGCTGGAGATGGGACCGTTCTGCAATTCAGACAAATACTCCTTCGTATTTGCCATGGCAGACGTGATAGGCGACTTCTCAGACAAGATGCGCGAACTGATGGAGGAAGGCGACCTGGGACCTATAGGTATGCACAAAGACATAAGCGAGGTGCAGGAACCCACATACGTGAGGAGGCAGTATCTGCAAGACCTGTTCCGCTTCTTCTCCATTCACCCTCTGGGCAAGGCACTCAACGACCCCTTCAAGGATGCTGAGGACTTTGAGGCATGGCTGATATCACTAAGTTATGTAGATACCCCACACATGATGGAGATGGGCAAATACATGATAAAGAAAAAGTACCTGCGCGCGTTGGAGGACCTGATAAACTGCTACCCTAATCAGGACGATGCCGAACTGGACTACCTGTCAGGCGAGCTGCTGATGAACGAGGGCGTTTATGGCGAGGCGGTAGATTACTACAACTCATACCTGCAGGAGCACCCTAACCACCAGCCCAGCATGAGGGGAATGGCTAAGGCTTACTACTCAAGCGGCGACTACGGCAAGGCAGCATTCTATTACGATGCTCTGCGCACACTGCAGCCCGACCGCCTATCGTATGCCCTGAACTACTGTATGGCGATGGTGAAAGACGGCAGAGCCAGCGAGGTGCTCAACGAACTGTACAGGCTGAACTTTGAGAATCCTGACAACCACGCCGTGAGCAACACCCTTGGGTGGGCACTGCTCTATGCCGAGAAGCCTGACAAGGCTCTGGCAGTGTATGAGAAGATACCTGAGGAAGTGGTGACACACGACCTGTCGCTATACCTTAACTATGTGTATGCCTACTTTGTGACCAAGTTCAGACTGCCAGACAAGAAGTTTGTCAGTGCCGATGGCACACCCAGCTGTCAGACTCTGCTGGAGGAAATGCGTGCTGATGCGCCAATGTTAGGAATTTATGGCATAGGAAATGCCGAAATAACCATTATGGCACACTCTTTGTAAGGTGACAAGGGACAAAGTACAAAGTGACAAGGGACAAAGTACAAAGGATTAAGAATGATGAAAGAATATATGCACATAAAGGCAATAAACCTCTCAGACGATGAGGAGGAATATGAGGACACCATAGACGAGGAGCCTCAGGACACTGCTACCCAACAGGAGAAGGCTGAGGGCAGCAAGCAGAGCACCAAGACACCTACGATAAACCGTTTCTCAATAGACCTCACCAAGGCGGCTGAGGAAGGCAAGCTGGACCCTGTAGTGGGCAGAGAGAAAGAGATACAGCGACTGCAGGAGATACTGTGCCGACGCAAGAAGAACAACCCTATACTGATAGGCGAGCCTGGCGTGGGCAAGAGTGCCATAGTGGAAGGATTGGCACAGATGATAGCCGACAAGAAGGTGTCACCAATACTGCACAACAAGCGACTGGTGGGACTGGACATGGCTGGCATGGTGGCAGGCACCAAGTACAGAGGACAGTTTGAGGAACGCATCAAGAACCTGATAAAGGAGCTGGAGGCGAACCCTGACATTATTATATTTATAGACGAGATACACACCATAATAGGTGCAGGCGGAGCAAGCGGCTCAATGGATGCTGCCAACATGCTGAAGCCAGCACTGGCAAGGGGTGTGATACAGTGCATAGGTGCCACGACGCTCGACGAATATCGCAAGTCGATAGAGAAAGACGGAGCCCTGGAGCGCCGTTTCCAGAAGATAATAGTGGAGCCATCGACCACTGACGAGACGATGCAGATACTCTCAAACATAAAAGAGAGGTATGAGCAGCATCATCACGTGAACTATTCAGAGGATGCACTGCATGCATGTGTCAAACTGACACAACGCTACATCACTGACCGTGCCTTTCCTGACAAGGCCATCGACGCTCTGGACGAGGTGGGAGCCAGAATACACCTGCATCATGCCGACATACCTGTTGACATAACGTCGCTGGAAGACCAGATAAAGGAGATGAAGGACAAGAAACTGCAGGCAGTGCAGAACCAGAACTTCGAACTGGCAGCAAGTTTCCGCGACCAGCAGCAGAAGCTGGAAGACCAGTTGGCTGAGCACACTCGCCGCTGGGCAGAAGGCAGTGCTGGCGACAGAGAGAATGTGACAGCTGATGATGTGGCTGACGTTGTGGCTATGATGACTGGCATACCTGTGCAGAGAGTGGCAGAATCAGAAGGCGAAAGGCTGAGGAACATGGCTGGCAGACTGAAGAAGGAAGTGATAGCCCAGGACAAGGCGATAGAGAAAATGGTGAAGGCAATACAGCGCAACCGTGTGGGACTGCATGACCCTAACCACCCTATCGGCGTGTTTATGTTCTTAGGTCCTACAGGTGTGGGTAAGACCCACCTTGCCAAGAAACTGGCAGAGGAGATGTTTGGCTCAGACGATGCCCTGATACGTATAGACATGAGCGAATATGCCGAGGCATTCAACACCTCACGACTCGTAGGTGCCCCTCCAGGATATGTGGGCTACGAGGAAGGCGGACAACTGACTGAGAGAGTGAGAAGGAAGCCCTACTCTATCGTGTTGCTCGACGAGATAGAAAAGGCAAACAGCAACGTTTTCAATATGCTGCTGCAAGTGCTGGACGAAGGCAGACTGACTGACGGAAACGGCAGACTGGTGGACTTCCGCAATACCATTATAATAATGACCAGTAATGCTGGTACCAGACAGCTGAAGGAGTTTGCTCACGGAGTGGGCTTCAACGCTGCTGGCAACGGAATGGCCAACGGCATAGTGAACGAGAAGGACAAGGAATATGCCCGCTCTATAATACAGAAGAGCCTGTCAAAGCAGTTTGCCCCTGAATTCCTGAACCGTCTGGACGAGATAATAATGTTTGACCAACTGGATCTCGATGCCATCAAGCAGATAATCGAAATAGAGCTGAAGGGTCTCTACCACAGAGTGGAAGACATGGGTTACAAACTGACCATCACCCCAGAGGTGAAGGAACAGGTAGCCAAGAAGGGTTACGACATACAGTTTGGTGCCCGTCCGCTGAAGCGTGCCATACAGACATACATAGAGGATGCCGTATGCGAGCGCATACTCGCCGAGAATGTCAAGACTGGCGAGGAGATAGTGGTGGACAAGATTGATTGATTTTTTGGGGAGATAGAGGAAGATAGAAGGAGATAGAGGACATTAGCGTTTTCTTGCATGGAGTATTCGAGTGAGGCACTCAAGTATTGTCTTCTAACTCCTTCTATCTCCCTCTAACTCCTTCTAACTCCCTAAACTACATTATTATTCCTTAATGCACAGCTGCTTGAGGTCATAATAAGAGCCGTTATAGATGTTGAAGTCAACATAGCCCTTGATGCCATCAAGTTTGCCAGCATCGGTATGTTGCCAGAACTTCCACTCGCCTTTATACTCCATCTTTGAAACGTAATAGTGGGCTATCCAATAGGGATAGTCATCAAAACGCTGGTCAGAGAGGTATTTCTCCTTAAACTTATGATAGGTATAGAGGATGGGTTTGACATGATAGTGGTCTTCAACAGTGTGAAGCCATGTGAGCACATCCTTCTGAAAATCTTCTATGCTCTGGTCATCAGGCTTATGCTCCACATCAAGAATAGGTGGCAGGTCGCCCTCCTCCAGTTTTACCTTATCGAGGAAATGCTGAGCCTGTTCGCGAGCAGACGACTTGGTGCTATAGAAATGATATGCACCGCGAATAAAACCGTATTCGCGAGCCTGATAGAAATTATCCTCAAAAGTCTCGTCAATCATGGTGGAACCCTCAGTAGCCTTGACAATGACAAAGCGCACAGGGGTCTTGTTGATCATAGCATTACGCAGAGCCTCCCAGTCGATGGTACCCTGATAATGAGAAATGTCGATGCCCTGGATTTCATAACCAGAAGGATAGGTGGCATCGCCATAAAGGGCTCGCCAGCGAAAACCAGTAGGTCCGACAAAGAAATAATAGAACACAGCAGAATAAGCAGCAAGTACCAAAAGAACTCCCACACACCATTTGGCAGAAGGGAACTTCAGATGCAATGATGAGTGGGAGGATGTGATATGTCGTTTGTGCTTATTCAAAAGGGGAAACGAATGTGGGTGGGATTAGAATGGCAGGTTGTCTGGACTATCAGCAACCTCTTCCTCAGCAGGAGCAGCAACGGGAGCAGCACCCACAGCCTGAGGAGCAGAAACAGGCACAGCATCAGAAGCCTGAGCAGCCACTGGCTGAGTAGCATCCACCTGACGAACGTCGAAGGCACGGATAGAGTTGAACCAGCGGCCATTATACTCATGGGCATCAATATCGAAAGCTACGAGCACTGTCTGTCCGACCTGAATATTAAAACGCTGCAAACGCTCTGCGCCAAAGACGTCGAATACCATCTTGCGAGGGTACTGAGCATCAAGAGTTTCGAGCACGAATTCCTGCACTTTCCATTCACCACGAGCACTTACTCCAGAACGCTCTGGCAGGGCAGCAATTATCTTTCCTTGTAATTCCATGTTATGTTAAGATTTTGTTATAGTTTGAAAATTGTTTTGCGAAATTACAAAAAATGTGTCAAATCGAGAAATTTTTTCATTGTTTTTTTTGTCTGTGTTAGTTTTTTTTTATATTTTTGCATTTGAAAAATTCGTACAACCATTAATACATTACTAATCAAACAAAAATGACCTTTACACTATCTTCTTCAGTATTAAGCAACAAGCTGGGAATACTTGCCAAAGTGATTAATTCAAAGAATTCCCTCTCAATACTTGACAGCTTCCTTTTCAGTGTGGATGGTGAGACACTCACCGTGACTGCCAGCGATAATAATAATATGATGAAATGTTTTATTCCGCTGACTAACGCATCAGGACAGGGAGCATTCTGCGTATCAAACAAACTGATACTCAATGCCGTGAAAGAACTGGCTGAGCAACCGCTGACCTTTGAGGTGGACGACAACAGCAACGGCATCAAGATTGTGTATCAGAACGGCTCCTACTCTATCATGGGACAGAGTGCTGACGAATATCCTAACATGCAACAGATAAGCGATGGATATACTGAGACACAGATATCAGCATCGGCTCTTGCCAACAACATCCAGCGCACCCTCTTTGCTACAGCAAATGACGAACTGCGCATGGTGATGAATGGTATATACTTTGACCTGAAAGAGGACTGTCTGAACCTGGTGGCAAGTGACGGCCATAAGATGGTAAGAAACATGCTCTTTGAGTGTAAGGCAAGTGTGCCAGCATCATTCATCCTGCCTAAGAAACCAGCTGGACTGCTGAGAAGCGTGCTGAGCACTGATGACGAGACACCAGTAACCATTAAGTTCAATAATAACAACGCTGAAATAACATTCCCTGACGGACTGCTGTCATGCCGACTGATAGAGGGTCGCTACCCTAACTATGCATCAGTGATTCCTACTGACAACCCTAACATAGTGACTGTGGACAGGAAGGCACTCATCAGCGCACTGCGCAGAGTATTGCCATTTGCAAGCGAGAGCACACAGCTGATAAAGCTACGCTTAGAGATGAACAGCCTGCAACTGAATGCTGAGGACATCGACTTCGCTACCAGCGCTTATGAGGACGTGATTTGCGAATATGGCGGTGTACCAATGAGCATTGGTTTCAAGGGTTCGGCACTGACTGAGATACTCAACAACCTATCGAGCGACGATGTGGTGATAGAACTGGCAGACCCAAGCAGAGCTGGAGTGATTCGTCCGTCAGAGCAGCCTGAGAACGAGGATGTGCTGATGCTTATCATGCCAATGTTGCTGAATGACTGATTATAAAGGTTAGAGGTTAAGCTTAGGGGTTAAAGTTTTAATATATAAAGATGAAACTGAACTTGACAAAGCCGATGGTGGTGTTTGACCTGGAGACAACTGGTCTGGACATAGCCAACGACAAGATAATACAGATAAGTTATATAAAGGTGTATCCTGACGGCAAGGAGGAGAGACAAAACTACTTTGTCAATCCTATGAAGCCTATACCTCAGGAGGTGCAGGAGTTGACCCACATCACTGACGATATGGTGAAGGATGCCCCAACATTCAAGGACCTGGCACCAACACTGGCTGCGGACTTTAAGGATTGCGACTTTGCAGGATTTAACTCCAACAATTTTGACATCCCCATGCTGGCAGAGGAATTTCTGCGTGCGGGCGTGGCATACGACTTCAGCAAATGCCGCCTGATAGATGCCTGCCAGATATTCAGAAAGATGGAAAGGCGCAACCTTGCTGCTGCCTACAAATTCTATTGCGGACGCAAGATGGAAGAAGACTTCCAGGCTCACCTTGCCAACGAAGATACGGAGGCTACGTATAAGGTGCTGATGGGACAGCTCGATATGTATGCGCCAGGCAAGCAAGAGGAGGAAGAGCGACAACTGCCTAACGATATGGATGCCATCAACGAGTTGTGTAACCAGCGCAAGAATGTGGACTTTGCAGGTAGAATAATCTGGGCACCAGTAAAAGGACCTGACGGCAAACCACTGCTCAACCCCGATGGCACGGAGAGGCTGAGGGAGGAATTTAACTTTGGCAAATACAAAGGTATGGCAGTGGTGGATGTGCTGAGAAGAGACCCAGGCTATTACAGTTGGATGCTGAGCAGCGATTTCACCCTCGACACCAAGCAGGTTCTGACACGCATACGTCTTCGCGAATCGCAAATGCTAAAATAATCCACATTATACACAGACAAACGTGAGGCTTAACGTAAGAAATATAAAGAGAACACTGCTCATGGCTATAATGCTATGGGCAGTTGCCGTATGTATGGATGCACAGGAACTGAATGTGAAGATTAACATCAACCACTCACAGATTCAGGGTACTGAGACAGCCATCTTTGAGGAATTGCAAACCAAACTGCAGGACTGGGCAAACGGTCAGCAGTGGACCTCGCTGCAGTTTCAGGAGCATGAGAGGATAAGTTGCAGTTTCAACATCACGGTAAACGAATATAAGAAGGATGCAGGAACATGGGCTTGCTCATGCATGGTGCAGGCTAACCGCCCTGTGTATAATTCGGCTTACACCTCGACGCTGTTTCAGTATCAGGATAAGGATTTCACCTTTGTCTATAAGCAGTTTGACGACATAATATATAATGAGGAGATGATAGATAACCAGCTGACAGCCCTCATAGCATATTATGCCTACCTGATAATAGGAATGGACCTGGACTCGTTCTCGCCAATGGGTGGCGAGGATGTGTTGCAGCGTTGCCTTAACCTGACCAACAATGCCCAGAACCTGAACTTCCCTGGTTGGGCTTCGTTTGACAGCAGCACCAACCGCTTCACCATTATCAACGACTATCTGGAGGGAGCACTGGAGGGTATGCGCAAACTGCAATACGACTATTACCGCAAGGGACTGGACGAGATGGCTAACAACGCCGAGCGAGGAAGAACAGAGATTACTACCGCATTGGAGAACGACCTGAAGGTGGCACACGAATCGAGACCTATGAGTAAGTTGCCACAGATATGGACAGACTACAAGAAAGACGAGCTTGCCAATATATATAAAGGTAAGGGAACAGCAAAAGAGAAGGAGTCAGTGAATGCCCTGCTCTTTAACATCAATGCCGCACAAAATACGGCTTGGAGTAAAATACTGGAATAAGTGCTTAAACATCTATACATAAAGAACTATGCCCTGATAGAGCAGCTTGACATTGACTTTGAAACAGGATTCTCTGTCATAACAGGCGAAACGGGCGCAGGAAAGAGTATCATACTGGGAGCAATAGGACTGCTCTTAGGACAACGTGCCGACTCAAAGGCTGTGAAGACAGGATGCCAGAAGTGTACCATCGAGGCACAGTTTGACATATCACGATACAGCCTCAACGAATGGTTTGACGAGAACGAGTTGGACATAGAGGAAGGAGAATGCATCATCCGCAGAGAACTGACTGCTACAGGCAAGAGTCGTGGATTTATCAATGACACCCCTGTCACTGTGCAACAGATGAAGGAACTGGGTGAGATGCTTGTAGATATTCACTCTCAGCACCAGAACCTGTTGTTGCAGAAAACAGATTTCCAACTCAGCATACTTGATATCATAGCTGACAACGAGCAGTTGCGCTCTGATTACCATAACACCTTTACTGAATACAAGAAAAACGTCAAGGAGCTGGAGGAGCTGAAGCAGATGCTCACAGACTCACGCGAGAAGGAAGACCTGATGCGTTTTCAGCTTGAGGAACTGACTGCTGCCAACCTCACAGACGGAGAGCAGGAGGAACTGGAGCAGGAACAAGAAGCAGCCACCCACACTGAGGAAATAAAGACAGCACTCTATGAGGCTGACAATATGCTGAATGGGGAAGGTGCCACATTAGACCTGCTGAGACAGGCAAACAGCAAACTATCATCAGTCACAAGCCTATACGCAAAGATAGAACCACTGTCAGAGCGCATGGAGAGTGCGCTGATAGAACTCAAGGATATAGCCAGCGAGGTGGCGAGAGAAGCAGAGAATATAGACTTCAACCCTGAGCGAATGGCTATGGTGGAAGAGCGTCTGGACATGATATATACCCTGCAACGCAAGCACCACAAAAACACTATAGCAGAACTGCTACAGGAGCAAGAGCACCTGAGCGAAATAATAAGTGGCATAGACAACAGCGACGAGGCGATAAAGGACAAGGAACAGTTGTGCCAGAAGCTTCTGGATGCAGCCTGCAAACTGGCAGAGAAACTATCGCAGACGAGAAAGAAAGCCTCAACCAAGATAGAGAAAGACATCTGTAAGAGACTGGAGGCATTAGGAATGCCAAACGTGGATTTCCAGATAAAGATAGAGCAAGGCGACCTCACCTCAACAGGAAAGGATGTGGTATCGTTTATGTTCTCAGCCAACAAGGGTATGGCACTTCGCCCTGTGGCACAGGTGGCTTCAGGTGGTGAGATAGCACGACTGATGCTCTCGCTCAAGGCTCTCATCAGTGCGACAGTGAAACTGCCTACCATAATATTCGACGAGATAGACACTGGAGTGAGTGGCAAGATAGCCGAGAAGATGGCTGAGATAATGAAGGAGATGGGTAACTCTGGTCGCCAGGTGATAAGTATCACCCACTTGCCACAGATAGCCGCTCTGGGCACATACCACTATAAGGTGGAGAAACACGATACAAAAGAAATAACAACCACCATAATGCGCCAGCTCAGCAACGAGGAACGCATAGACGAGATAGCACAGATGCTTAGCGGTTCAGACATTACTGATGCCGCCAAGACCAATGCCAAGGAGTTACTAAAGAGAAGCAAATAATGGAAATAAAGAAGTCGGTATTCACCATAAGTTCAGCAAAACTGTCCCAATGCCCTAAGACAGAGCAGGCGGAGTTTGCCTTTATTGGAAGGAGTAATGTGGGCAAATCGAGCCTTATCAATATGCTGACAAACCACAAAGACCTTGCCAAGACAAGTGCTACGCCTGGAAAGACCCTGCTCATAAACCATTTTCTCATTACCACCAATTTGGAAGAAAAGGGAAAAGAATGGTACATAGTGGACTTGCCTGGATATGGTTTTGCCAAGCGTTCGAAGAAGGTGCAGGATGAGTTGCAGGACATGATTTCATCATACATCCTTCATAGAGAGCAACTGGTGAATGTTTTCCTTCTTATCGACATTCGCCACGACCCTCAGAAGATAGACGTCGAGTTTATGGAATGGCTGGGGGAGAATGGTGTGCCCTTCTCCATCGTTTTCACCAAGGCAGACAAAGTGGGAACAGGTAAGGCGAAAGATAACGTAAACAGATATCTGCATACCCTGATGGACATCTGGGAGGAACTGCCCCCACACTTTGTTACATCATCAGAGAAGCGTCAGGGCAAAGAAGAGTTGCTGGGTTATATTGAGGAAATATTAAAATCGATGTAAATGGCAAACCTGATTCTCGATGTGCAGAATGTGTCGAAACGCTTTGGCGACAGAATTCTGTTTAGCGACATTTCGTTCAGCGTGGCTGAAGGGCAACGTGTGGGACTAATAGCCCAGAACGGAACAGGCAAGACTACCCTACTCTCTATGCTGACGGGCGATGAGGGTATAGACTCTGGAAACATAATATATCGTAATGGAGTAAATGTGGGCTACCTGAGACAAGAACCTCGTTTTCCTGAAGGTGCCACAGTGTTGGAGGCATGTTTCTCGTCACAGTTGGACAAATGGAAGGGCGACACTGACTCAGCTGATGATGCCCAACTGAAAGCCAAACAGATACTGACCCAGTTACGCATAAAGGATTTACAGCAGCCTGTGAATCAGCTCAGCGGAGGACAACAGAAACGAGTGGCTCTGGCACAGGTGCTGATTTCCAATCCCGATTTCCTTATTCTCGACGAGCCCACCAACCACCTCGACCTTGAGATGGTGGAATGGCTTGAGGGATTCTTGCAGCGAGGCAACAAGACCCTGCTGATGGTTACCCACGACCGTTTTTTTCTTGATAATGTATGTGGCGTGATACTGGAGTTGGACAACAAGACCATCTATTCTTATCGAGGCAGTTACTCCTATTATCTTGACAAGCGACAGGAGCGTCTTGATGCTATGGCAGCCAACATACAACATGCCAACAATCTGTATCGCAGAGAGTTGGAATGGATGAGACGCCAACCTCAGGCTCGAGGTCACAAGGCAAAATATCGTGAGGATGCTTTCTATGAGTTGGAGAAAATAGCCAAGCAACGCATTGAGGAAAGGCAGATAAGACTGAAATCAACCAACGTATATATTGGCAGCAAGATTTTCGAGTGCCAATATGTAAGCAAGAAGTTTCCACCCAGAAACGGTGAGGGAGAAGGCAAGACCATTCTCGATAATTTCTACTATAACTTTGCACGTTTTGAGAAGATGGGCATAGTGGGAAACAATGGCACAGGCAAGTCAACCTTCATAAAACTGCTATTGGGACTGATACCAGCCGACGAAGGAAAATTCGACATCGGAGAGACTGTGAAGTTTGGCTATTTCTCGCAGGAGGGATTGCAGTTTGACGAACAGCAGAAGGTTATCGACGTAGTTCGCGATATAGCAGAATACATAGACTTAGGCAAGGGACGACATTATTCCGCTTCGCAGTTTCTGCAACATTTCCTTTTCACCCCTGACCAGCAATATAACTATGTCTATAAGTTGTCAGGAGGCGAAAAGAGGAAGTTGTATCTGTGCACCGTTTTGATGCGCAATCCTAATTTCCTGGTTCTTGACGAGCCTACCAACGACCTCGATATCAAGACGTTGCAGGTGCTTGAGGAATATCTGCAAGACTTCCCTGGTTGTGTGATAGTGGTGAGCCACGACAGATATTTCATGGATAAAGTGGTTGACCACCTGCTGGTGTTCCAAGGCGAAGGAAAGATAAAAGATTTCCCTGGTAACTACAGCCAGTATCGTGAGTGGATAAAGCTTCAGCCAAAGGAAGAAGCAAATAAAACGCAGAACAAGAAGAATCAGAACACAGGTTCTAATGCCGCTGAAACATCTGCCTCTTCTGGTCCTCGCGACCCTAACGCTGTGAAGAAGCGCAAGATGACCTTTAAGGAGAAACAGGAGTTTGCCCAACTGGACAAAGACATTGATGCCCTGACAGAGGAAAGGAAAAAGATTGAGGAAGAACTCAGTTCAGGCACTAATGATGTGGAAAGAATAACAGAACTAAGCAAGCGCCTTCCCCTACTCAATGAAGAATTGGAAGAAAAGGAAATGCGCTGGTTGGAGCTCTCTGAAATAGCGAATTAGTGTTTTAGCAATGTAAGTTGAGACTATAGGTCAACACTGCCTAAATCAACCAGTCTGTTTACTATAGCATATATGGTAAGACCAGCTGTAGAGTGTATCTGCAACTTGCGTGCTATATTCCTGCGATGTGTTATTACGGTATTCGGAGCGATAAACAGTTTATCGGCAATTTCTTTATTAGTCAGTCCCTGGACCACACCTACCACAACGTCTTTCTCACGTTCTGACAACTGTTCACCCTTATCCTTAATCTGGGTGGTCAGCACATTGCTAATGTTAGCCATAGGACCCTCATCCTTTACATTATTAGATTCCAGCAGTTCTATGGCTGGCTCGAATATCTTCTCCTCCACACTGGCATGCAGGGCAAGCCACTCCTCAAGGTTGAAGATGTCATGCAGAGCCGCTGTCAACATATTGTTGTGCTTTGTGTCTGAAGGAAGATATTTTATTATGATGCTCTTTAGCTCTCTCAGTTTATCACCAGTCTGGCCATGATGCTTAGAGAATGTCTCTATGTCATAGCCAGGCTTTTTCTCACCATTGAGCAAACCCTCAACATAGGGGAACAGAGTCTGCTCCTCAAACTTCATGTGGTGAGAGATAAAGCGGGCATACTCATCATAAATCTTTAATATCAGACTGCCCAGACGATCATCCTCGTCAAGCGACTCTGACAGTTCTCTTCTCAGGAACGGAAGTTGGAAGCCGAGATAATATTCGTGTGAAGCCTTGAGATAACGCAAAAGTGTCCTTATGTCGAGACGAGCCAAATCACTCTCTGAATGGTAACCGTTAATCGTAAGGTTTACAACGGCGAGGAAGGTGAAAGTATCTACATTGCCATCCTCACAAACTTCGCGGACGGTCTTGTCGCCAAAGCCCAGCCTGATACCAAATGCGCCCAGACTTTGTAATACGTTATAATTGTCTCTTATGAGTGACAACATCTTGTCGTCTGGCTCATAAAGCTTCATCTTCTTCATGTTCTTCTTATTTTGCACTGCAAAATTAGGTATACTTTTTAATATGTGCAATACCTACAAATGAGTATTCTATTGTATTTTCTGCAATTTGGCAAACTTCAAAAGCAACTGTTTGGTACCAGCATTCTGAAAAACCACCTTTGCTTTCAACGAATCACCTGTTCCTGACAATTCCATTATTTTGCCTATACCAAAACGCTCATGCTTCACTGTGTCGCCAACGCTCAATCCGCCAGCACTCTGCACTGTGGCTGTATTGTTCGTCACAGGTCTGGCAATGGGTCGCATAGTAGGATTAACAGCAGGTCGCACCACAGGATTAACTGCTGGTCTCATCACTGGTCTTGCCACAGGTCTCATCACAGGACGGCTTTCTGTGCTATGACGAAAGACACCATCTATATTTATCAGTTTGCGATCGATATCCCTTAGGAATCGGCTTGGCGTACCAAACTCCATCTTACCATATCTGAAACGCATCTTGGCATAGGTCATCACACAGAATCTCTCTGCCCTCGTAATGGCTACATACAGCAGTCGGCGCTCCTCCTCCAGTTTACGTTTGGAGTCTGTACACATCGGACTGGGGAAGATATTTTCCTCCATTCCTACTACATAGACACAAGGAAATTCCAATCCCTTTGCACTGTGTATGGTCATCAGTGTCACCTCTGGAGTGTCTGAATCTTTCTCTCTGTCGCTAAGCAATGCCACCTCATGCAGAAAGTCGAGCAACCCAGTAGGATTCCCCTCTTCTCTGGCATCCTCCACAAAGTCGTGCATCGAGGTGAGAAACTCCTCCATATTCTCCTGCTTCGACAGAAATTCTGGCTCTGTGCTTGAATAGAGGTCTTGCGATATGCCGCTCCGCTTTACTATCTCTGCTCCCAGTTCGTAGGCATCCATCGTGGCAAGCTTAGCCATGAAGTCGTCCACCATCATATGGAATGTCCTTATCTTGCCTATGGCACCCTTATTCAGTTCCTTGGAGTATTGCGGAGCCTCTATATTGCTCACCACCTCCCATATACCCACATTCTCTTCGTGGGCTACCTTTATCAGTTTGTTTACAGTGGTATCACCAATGCCTCGGGCTGGGTAATTCACCACTCGCTTAAATGCCTCTTCGTCGTCAGGATTAGCCACCAGTCTCAGGTATGCCACAATGTCTTTTATCTCCTTGCGCTGATAGAAACTCAGTCCGCCATAAACTCTGTATGGTGTACCGTCTTTCAGCATCTGGTCCTCGAATGTTCGGCTTTGCGAATTGGTGCGATAGAGGATAGCGAAATCTGAAAACTTCAATCCGTAATCCTTCATCTTTCGCCTTATATCTTTGCACACATACATAGCCTCTTCCCTGTCACTACTCAGCTCTGACAAAACTATATTATCGCCATCGGCATTATTGCTATAGACATCCTTCTTAATCTGTCGTTCATTCTTGTGTATCAGACTGTTAGCCGCCTCTACTATTCTTTTTGTTGAACGATAGTTACGCTCCAGTTTGAATAGTAGCGAACCCTCATACTGCTGTTGGAAATCGAGTATGTTATCTATGTTAGCACCACGAAAACCGTATATACTCTGGGCATCATCACCCACCACACACACATGCTTATGTTCTGATGCTAATTGTTGTATTATCTGCTGCTGTGCATAGTTGGTATCCTGATACTCATCCACAAGGAAAAACTGGAATGCATTAGCATATTTCAGCCTCACATCTTCATTTTTCTTGAATAGCAGATAGGTATAATACAGCAGGTCATCAAAATCCATTGCGTTGCTCGCTCTGCATCGCTGGCAATAGACCTCGTATATCAACCCCACCTTAGGCATCTTGGTTGCCTCGTCACGCTCCACCAACGATGCCTTCTGCACGTATTGCTGTGGACCTATCAGGGCGTTCTTGGCGCTTGATATACGGTTGTGCACCTCTGCAGCCTTATACACCTTGTCATCCAGCTGCATCTCCTTAATTATTGCCTTGCACAGCGAACGCGAGTCGCTCTCGTCATATATGGTGTAGCTGGGTTTATAGCCTATTCTCTCTGCCTCCATTCTCAATATCTGGGCAAATACCGAGTGGAAGGTACCCATTCTCAGGTATCGTGCCTCGTCGCCTACCAGTTTGGCTATACGCTCCTTCATCTCCTTAGCCGCCTTATTGGTAAAGGTGAGCGCCATTATCTCCCAAGGTTTCATTCCTTGAGTAAGCAGATAGGCTATCTTGTATGTCAGCACTCGTGTCTTTCCTGAGCCTGCACCAGCAATAACCAGTGAAGGGCCATCGATATATTCGACAGCCTTTCGTTGTGACTCGTTGAGGTCATTCAAAAATTCTGGTATCACTTCCACTTTACATATTTCATCTGTCCCACTATCTGTCTCTGTCTCTTGAGCATATAGTTTGACGGATTCTTACTTGAGAACTGTCTTGGGTTAGGCAGCGTGGCAGCTATCAGCGCACAATCGCGCTTAGTAAGGTCTTCTGGCTCTTTGTCGAAATTATCATGTGCCACAGCCTTTACGCCATATATGCCCTCGCCCATTTCTATGGAGTTCAGATACACCTCCATTATTCTCTCCTTACCCCATATAAACTCTATCAGGGTGGTGAAATACATCTCCATGCCCTTTCTCAGCCACGACCTTCCAGGCCACAGGAATACGTTCTTGGCTGTCTGCTGGCTTATGGTACTCGCACCATATTTTCTCACGCCAGCTTTCTTGTTGCGTTTTATCGCTTTCTGTATGGCATCAAAATCAAAGCCGTGATGAATCAGGAATCGCTGGTCCTCACTCGCCATCACCGCCACAGGCATCTCTTTTGGCATATTGTCAAGTGCCATCCAGCTGTGGTGTATCTTTGGCATGTGACCCTCTGACACCTGCTCCACTCCCCTGATAATCATCAGCGGAGTAATCCACACAGGCACAAACTTGTACCATACAACAACAAGGATAGTGGAGGCAAAGAACGCCACCACTATCCACCTTATTATTTTAGTAATGATTGTCACCTATGTATTACTGAGCCTGAGCCTTTGCAGATTCTATCATCTCCTTTGAAGCATAGAGATATACCTCAACACGACGGTTCTGCTGACGGCCTGCTGCAGTTTCATTTGATGCTACAGGATTGCTTGAGCCATAGCCGTTCACGTTCTTCATCTGGCTATACTTCACACCATTCTGTGTCAGGTAGTTAGCTACGCTCTGTGCACGATTTACTGACAGAGGCTGGTTGATAGCATCTGAACCAGTTGAGTCTGTATAGCCTCTTACGTCAATGCTCACGTCGCTGTTCTGCTTCATGATGTTGGCAAGGTTATTCAGCTCGTTCTTGCTGGTCTGGTTGAGTTCAGCCTTGTTGGTAGCAAACAGAATACCAGAATCGAAGGTCACCTTTACAGCATCCAGGTTGTTGGCATCCTTCACAGTCTCCACCGTTGCGTTAGGCAACTGAGCCTGAGCCTGCTTCTTCACCTTATCCATACGGTTGCCGATTACTGCACCAGCACCAGCACCTACAGCACCACCTATAACAGCACCCACAGCAGTATTGCCTGCCAGTGCACCAATGATACTACCCAGAGCAGCACCGCCACCAGTGCCAATGATAGCACCCTGACCAGTCTTACTCATTCCGTTCCAAGTCTTACATCCTGACAGGCAAACGCACAAGCCGAGGACAATTGCGATAATTTTAAAACTCTTCATAATTACTTGTATTTGATGGTTAATAAATAAAATCACATTGCAAAGATAAGAATTTTTATCTTAAAACTAAACATTTTTCAGCATTTTTCTTGTAAATACAACATTTTTTTGTATTTTTGCAAAACATTACTTCTAATAACGACAAGTATTCCAATAACTAAAAATCATAAAAAAACTCAGATCAACTATGGAAAAAAGCGCATTACAGATTGCACGTGCGGCTTATCAGCCAAAACTTCCAAAAGCACTTCGTGGAGCCCTCAAAGCTGTTGAGGGAGCACCTACACAGTCAGTAGCTGACCAGGATGAGGTGAAGAAACTCTTCCCTAACACCTATGGTATGCCTTCACTGAAATTTGAGCCTATTGAGGGTCAGATGGATACTGCAGCCATCAACATTGGTGTAATCCTCTCTGGAGGTCAGGCTCCTGGTGGACACAATGTCATCTCAGGACTTTTCGATGGCATCAAGAAGCTTAATCCTGCCAACAAACTCTATGGTTTCATACTTGGTCCTGGCGGTTTGGTTGACCATAACTACAAGGAACTGACAGCCGACATCATCGACGAGTATCGCAACACTGGCGGTTTCGACATCATCGGCTCTGGTCGTACCAAACTCGAGAAGAAGGAGCAGTTTGACAAGGGTCTTGAGATTATCAAGAAGCTCGGAATCAAGGCTATAGTAATAATAGGTGGTGACGACTCTAACACCAATGCTTGTGTACTTGCCGAGTACTACAAGTCTATCGGCGCTGGTGTGCAGGTTATCGGCTGTCCTAAGACTATCGACGGCGACCTCAAGAACTCAGAGATAGAGACCTCTTTCGGCTTCGACACAGCTACCAAGACCTATTCAGAGGTTATAGGCAACATCATGCGCGACTGCAACTCGGCCCGCAAATACTGGCACTTCGTCAAGCTCATGGGTCGCTCAGCTTCTCACGTTACTTTGGAGTGTGCCCTGCAAACCCATCCTAACATCACCCTAATTGGTGAGGAGGTAGAGCAGAAGAACCTCTCTCTCGACGATGTAGTGACCCAGATTGCCACTATCGTCAAGCAGCGTGCCGATGCAGGCAACAACTTTGGTGTGGCACTCATTCCTGAAGGCATCATCGAGTTCATCCCTGCCATCAAGAAGCTTATCGCTGAACTTAATGATGTTCTTGCTACTCCAGAGGCACAGAACCTTGGCAGAAGCGAGCAGATTGACTTCGTAAAGAGCCACCTCTCTGCTGCCAACCTTGCTGTCTTCAACAGTCTGCCAACAAGTGTAGCACGTCAGTTGGCACTCGATCGTGATCCACATGGTAATGTTCAGGTATCACTCATTGAGACAGAGAAACTTCTCTCTACCATGGTAGCAGCAAAGCTCGACCAGTGGAAGAAGGAAGGCAAGTATAATGGCAAGTTCTCTGCTCAGCACCACTTCTTCGGCTATGAAGGCCGTTGTGCTGCTCCATCTAACTTCGATGCCGACTACTGCTACAGTCTTGGTTTCAATGCCGCTATGCTCATAGCAGCAGGCAAGACAGGCTATATGTCATCTATCAAGAACACCAACCTGCCTGTTGACCAGTGGATAGCAGGTGGCATACCTATCACCATGATGATGAACATGGAAAAGCGTAACGGTGAGATGAAGCCAGTAATCAAGAAGGCACTCGTAGAGCTCAATGGCAAGCCATTCCAGTACTTCGCATCACAACGCGACAAGTGGGCTGCCGAGACAGCATACGTTTTCCCTGGACCTATCCAGTACTTCGGTCCTGCTGAGGTATGCGACCAGCCTACCAAGACCCTTGCCCTCGAGAAGGCTTAATAACATTATAATTATCACTCCCTTTCTTGCTTTATCAAGGGCAAGGAAGGGATTTTTATTTTTTGAAGAAGTATGGCAGGAATAAACGAATATCGTCAAACGCTGCAACCACTCATCATAGCTGAGGCTGAAAAGCAATTCAGAGAGCAAGGCATAAAGTCTGTCACCATGGAGCAAATCTCCAAGACCCTGCACATATCCAAGCGCACCATCTATGAGCTATATACTAATAAGGAGAATATACTCATCGAGGTGTTACAGGTGTCACACAAGCGCAAAAAGATTCACATGGAAGAATTTGCCAAGCACTGCAACAATGTGATGGATATACTTATCGAGGTGTTACGACTGCAGATGGAGTCAAGCGCAAACACCCACCCTTACTTCTTTCGCGACCTTGCCAAATACCCCAAGGCAGAGAAGATGCTGGCAAAGTTTCAGGAAGAACAGCAAGAAGCCTCATCCGATTTCTTTGAGCGAGGAGTGGAAGAAGGTTATTTCCTCTCCAACATCGACTTCCGCACCTTTATGCGCATCATGTCAGCCATGCACCTCGTATTGCGTAATGACGGTAAACTCAACACTATAACCTTTCAGGAACTGCTCAACAACTACATCTGCGTTCTCATGCGAGGAATATGCACACAGAAAGGTCTGGTAGAACTCGACCAGTTTCTTGAGCAGCATATCACCAGATGACCGTCACAGCACTACAGACAGACATTGTGTGGAATGACATTCCCCACAACCTTGCCACAGCAGAACAACTCATAAAGGACTCTGCTGGGGCAGACCTCTATGTGTTACCAGAGATGTTCTCCACAGGCTTTATAACCCAGCCTGATGGCAATGCCGAACCTGAAGGAGGCGCCACCTTGCAGTGGATGCTGCGAATGGCAAAGGAAACACAAGCCGCCATTACAGGCTCAGTAGCAGTCCAGACCTCGCAGGGCGACTATCGCAACCGCATGTATTTTGTAAAGCCCGATGGCACCTACACCTATTATGACAAGCACCATCTCTTCACCTATGCTGGAGAGCATCAACACTATACAGCAGGCTCAGAGCCCGTCATAGTCACTTGGCGTGGAGTGCGCATCATGCTTCAGGTGTGCTACGACCTCCGCTTCCCCTGCTTCAGTCGTAACAACTATAAACCCTCAACCCTAAACTCTAAACTCTCAACTCTAAACTCTCAACTCTCCACCCCTTACGACCTCTGCATCTATGTAGCCAGTTGGCCAGAGTCTCGCAGAGCCGTATGGGATATTCTGCTTCGAGCCCGAGCCATCGAAAACCAGTGTTACGTCATAGGAGTCAATCGCATAGGCGATGATCCTGTTTGTCATTACAATGGAGGCACCACCATTATCAGTCCCTATGGCAAGGTTGATACCACAGCCCCTGATGATGCCATTGCTGCCATCACCTCCCCACTCGACCTTGAGCGCCTCCACGCCTTCCGCATGAAGTTCCCTGTGCTCAATGATGCCGATTCAATAAGTCTGAAATAAAATGCAAAGGATGCCAAATGCTGCGACAAATACGGCAAAAAGGCTTGCGACAAGGCAAAGAAAACTAATCATATCACCTCAAGTGGCATTGCGTTTTTATTTAACATCAATAGTAAATCAGTATCTATTTTTTACAATCATTTTAGAAACAGATTAGAGGTTACGAATTTTCCATTCTTTAGGGTATAGATTGTTGGCGCGGGTACCGATATTGTTAACAAAGCCGAGGGGAATGTCAGCATATGTCACGATGACATAGCCACGAGGTGTGGGGGGTGGAAGCGTTAGTGCTTCATGGCGAAGGTAGCGCAAGGCATCGTCAAGGGATAGTTCTACGCGCGGATACTTATCGCGAGGGGTTGAGACGGAGAGTGCCTCGGCATGGGCTGGAATGGTCTTCTTGCCCTTAATGGTGGGGGTGAGAGAGCGACCGTCGTGGAGGATGGAGAGCCTACCCCCAGCCCCTCCCTGATGGGAAGGGTGATTGGAATAATGAACCACCTCGCTGACGCGAGGCGAATAGTGGCTACCCTCTTGCTCCCCTGTCCTTTTCTGAAGGACGCACATAAAGAGTCCTTCGCCCTTGGTGATGCCAGGGATGAAGCGATAGACAGGATAATTAAAACCTGTCAGCAGAGAGCCTGTGATGTGCCAGTCAGGAGATACAGGGATGGTGAGAACCTCAGCATCGTAGTTGTCGAGAATCCACTGGATGTTTTCTTCGTTTTCGCGAGTATTAAAGGTGCAGGTGGAATAGATGAGTATGCCGCCTGGCTTGAGACAGTGCCAAATATCACTAATGATGGAACGCTGGAGTTGCTGACATTTGAGCACATTATCTACAGACCACTCGCTGATGGTTTTCTCATCTTTGCGGAACATACCCTCGCCTGAGCAGGGCACATCGCAGAGTATCATATCGAAAAGCAGACCAGACTTCTGGTAATCGCGTGGGTAGTTGTTGGTAACGATGACGTTAGGATGCCCCTGTTTCTGCATATTCTCCATGAGTATGTTGGCGCGACGGCGATCAGGCTCATTGCTATAGAGCAGAGCATCATCAGGCAAGGCTGCCCTGAGAAGGGTTGATTTTCCCCCTGGAGCAGCGCAAAGGTCGAGGATTAGTTGAGAGTTAAGAGTTGAGAGTTGAGAGTTGAGGACATGGTCGAGGAACATGCTGGAGGCTTCCTGCACATAGTAGGCTCCTGCATGGAGGAGCGGGTCGAGGGTGAAGTTGGGGCGCTCGCTGAGGTAGTAGGCGTGGCGAGACCAGGGGACGGCTGCTGTGGTACAGCAGCAAACAGAACCAGAAGCGGGTTGCTTGAAGGGATTGAGACGAATGCTGACAGGAGCTGGCTCGTTGAAAGCATTTAGGTATTGCTGCCAACGGGTGTCGCCGAAGAGGGCACTGGTATAGGTTATGTAATCAGGAGGAAGCATATGTAACGGGAACGTTAACGGAAACGGGAATGAAGACGGCAACCAAAGGTTTGCTACGATACGGCACTGAAGCACCTACGATACGCGAGCAGGGCTCGCTACGAAAACTGTGAATTATGAACTGTGTTAGAAGTCAAAGTAGAAGCCGTTGTCGTCTGGTTCGTCGAGTTTTGGCTTGCGAGGCTTTGGCGGATTCTTGATGTTGCCGTGCTCGTCGAACATGTTGTAGGTGGTGCGGAGAACGGTGAACTCTGTACGACGATTGAGGGCGTTGGCAGTCTCCTGCTCAGCTGGTTTTAGTTTAGAAATAAACTCCTCAGTGAGCACATCGCCTTCCTTGAGCCACGGATAACTCTCAGCCACCTTGCGACGGATGCGCTTAGGACGCTCCTCGCCATAGCCCACAGGGGTGAGACGGTCTGGAGCTATACCCTTGCTGACGAGATAGCGAACCACCTCTTCAGCTCTACGCTGTGAAAGCGCTTTGTTATAGGCATCAGAGCCCTTGGAGTCGGTATGGGCACCGAGTTCGATGGTTATGTTGGGATTATCGTTGAGCAGAAGCACGAGCGAATCGAGTGCCGTAGCACTCTGACGCAGAAGTTTAGCCTTATCAAACTCAAAGAAGATATTGTCGATAAGCACTGGAGCTGAGATGCTGGAAAGAGGGAACTGCAGGGTGTATGTCTCAGACTTCTCGGTCTTAGGCACCTTGAGTTCCTCCTTCTTGTTGAGGAAACCATTACAGGTGGCGAGGAGGATGTATTCCACACCTGGATTGACAACCTGCTCGAAAGAGCCGTCGCTACGCACGCTGAGACGTTTGTTAGTGCCGTCAGAACCCACTATGCGCACCTCGGCAGAATGGAGTTCGTAGCCATCCACCTCATACACCCAGCCCTTGATGAGCTGGACTATCTCAGGATTTTCAAACGAATAGATATGGTCGTAGCCTCTGCCGTCATTACGACTGGAAGAGAAGAATCCACGATTGTGGGCTCCCTCGAAGGTCATGCCGAAATCATCGGCATAGGTGTTCATGGGGTAACCTAAGTTCTCAATGTGATATTTATGGTCGGAGCCTATCTTGGCAATAAAGATGTCGAGTCCGCCTAAGCCTGGATGTCCGTCAGAGGAGAAGTAGAAATCGCCGTTCTGACGGAAAGTGGGGAACATCTCGTTACCAGGGGTGTTGACTGGTTCGCCCAGATTCTCCACACCCATCAGTCCTGCACCAGTGATGCGCGAACGCCAGATGTCCATGCCGCCCTTGCCGCCAGGCATATCGCTAACGAAATAGAGCCACACACCATCAGGAGAAACAGCGGGATGAGCGAAGGTGGAAAGGGAATCGTGAGAGATGACCACCTCCTGAGGTTTGCCCCATGAAGCATCGCTACGGTTGGATTTCACAATCTTGGCATAGCGAGGATAGGCACCATCGTCGAGGCACTGGGTGAGGTACATCTCGCTGCCATCAGGAGAGATGAAACAGGCACCTTCGTCGTATTCGGAATTGAGTCCGCTACTCACAGCCTCTGGCCTGCTCCACTTGCCCTTATCGTCACGCTGAGAGAAGAAAATGTCAGAGCTCTTGGTGCCAGTGATGGCATTCAGTTCGTCACCTTCAGCATCGTTGCGAGTGGATGAGAAATAGAGATAGTCATTGTCTTCGCCCCCAAAACAAGGTGAGTAATCATCACGACGGGAATTGAAGACATCCATCTTCTTGACGGTATAATTAGAGCCTTGCTTCTTCCACTGAGAAGCCATTTGCGCAGAACGTAATCCATTCTTAACCAATGGGTTATTAGGCATAGAATCACGTAACTGTGTAAACACCTTCAGGGCTTCTTTATAGTCGCCCACCTTGAGCAACTGACGACCATAATGGAGCAGGTCTTCATCATAAGCCACATTATATCTGACAGCATTGCGATAAGCACCCACAGCCTTCTGGGCATGGTTATAGCGCTCATAGCAACGAGCCATTTTGAGGGCTCGCTCGCCACGTTTGGTGCGCTCAGTATTCTGGGTATTTTTATAAGCCCGTTTGTAGTGGTCAGCTGCCACAAAATACTCGCCAAGGGCATAAGCCTTGTCGCCTTTTCTCTCGTAGGTGTCGGCATTACAAGAGAACAAGAGGAGGCTGAAAAGCAATAAGGCTAATATGTGATTAAGAGAATGCAAGGGGGAATGTTCTTTTTACGTTTTGGGTTGTTATGTCAGCTATCTCTTCAGGATTTTTAGAGTAAACCTCTGCGAGCTTGTCTATTATATAAGGTATAAGGCTGGAGTCGTTGCGCTCGCCACGATGAGGCACAGGAGCCATATAGGGTGAATCGGTCTCGAGCACTATGCGCTCAAGTGGCACTGTAGAGGCGAGAGTCTGGGGAAGGTTGCTCTTCTTGAAAGTGAGGACTCCACCTATGCCAAGACAGAAACCTGGGAAGGCGAGGAGTTCCTGAGCCTCGTGCTCATTGCCAGTAAAGCAATGAAACACTCCGCCTGCGAGCTTGCCCTCATACTTACGGAGTATCTTCACCATCTCATTCTGTGCCTTGCGACAGTGAATCATCAGGGGCAGACGGAGCTCTATAGCCCACTCCACCTGACGCTCGAAGGCAAGGAGCTGCTCCTGTTCAAACTCACGAGACCAGTAGAAGTCGAGACCTATTTCGCCGATGGCGATAAAGTTAACGGGAACGGGAACAGCTGCTGTAGTACAGCAGCAAACAGAACCAAGAGCGGAACCTGAAGCAGAAGCAGGATGTGAGATGAGAGCCTCGCGGATGATGGCGAGCTGGTCTTGCCAGTCGGCTTTCACGTCCTCAGGATGGAGACCAAGCATACCGTAGCAGTAGCCTGAGTATTGCTGGCAGAGGCGACTGACGGACTCTATAGAACTGACGTTGATGGCTGGAATGAACAACTTGACAGCTCCAGCATCTTTGCAACGCTGGATAACGAGGTCGAGGTCTTCGCGGAATTCCTCGCCATCAAGGTGAGTATGAGTGTCTATGTAGTTCACAGTGCACAGTGCATAGTTCACAGTTATAGAGCCTTTGTACTTTGTACTTAGTCTCTTTGTCACTTATGGTTATTTTTCCCTCTTCATCATCTGTGCAGCATAGGCAAGGAGGGGTTCCTTCTTAGAGTCAGGAAGGTTGACCTTGGTCATAGCCTGCAGGGCTTGCTGGTAGTAATCCTCCATCTTAGCCTTAGCCATGAGGTCGATGCCGAGTTTGTTATAGAGGGCAGTTACAGCCTTAACCTTCTCGTCGCGTTTGAAGTCAGTGGCTGCAATCCACCGCTCAAGTTCCTGCTTATCAACCCCTTGAGCTTTCTGCAAGGCATTGATGAGCATATAGGTCTTCTTGTTTGATGTGATATCACCACCAATCTCCTTGCCAAACACCTTTGGGTCGCCATAAACGTCGAGGAAGTCATCCTGCAACTGGAAGGCAAGTCCCATAGCCTCGCCAAAGCGATAGAGGTTTTCGATATCCTCTTCAGGAGCACCAGCCATGAGAGCACCAATCTTAACGGCACAGGCAAGCAGAACACTGGTCTTGAGACGAATCATCTCAAGGTATTCCTGTTCAGCAACATCGTTACGAGTCTCAAAATCAACATCATACTGCTGACCCTCATTTATCTCGATAGCCGTCTGAGTGAAGGTGGCGAGCACCTTGGCAGCTGTGCCCTCGCCCACCTTGACAGAAGGAGCGAACTGCTGCATCCACTTAAAGGCGAGCACAAGCATATTATCGCCAGAGAGAATGGCAGTGTTGGCATTCCACTTCTTGTGAACAGACGGTTTGCCTCGACGCACATCAGCATCATCCATCAAGTCGTCGTGAAGAAGGGTGAAGTTGTGGTAGGTCTCCAACGCAACAGCCTGAGGCAGAACGTCTTCGCCGTTTTCTTTCCACATCTCATAAGCCATCATCATAAGGGCAGGACGCACTCGTTTGCCACCCAGAGAGAGCACATAACGAATAGGTTCGTATAAGCCCTTTGGCTCCACCTCTAAAGGCAGACGGTCGATATAGGCATTGATTTTCTCAGTCATAATAATCAGAATTATAAGGTAAAGGCAAGATTGACCATGAAACTGGAAGAAGAAACATGATACTTGCCGTATGACACATTAACATTAAATCGCTCAAGATTAAGACCAGCACCCACACCAAAACCTGCACCATGAGAGGTCTCGCTGCCATTGCCGTCGCTCACCTTCATATCATGGGCACGACGCAGGTTGTAGCCACCAGCGATGTAAAACTCAGGGGTGAGAATGAGGTCAACGCCCAGACAGGCATGCTGAAGGAATGCATAGTCCCAATGACCAAGGTCGCACAGGGTGAGCGACAAGCGGAAAGGCAGGGATTCGCCCAATCCCTTGGTAATACCCACCATAGCATCAGTAGGCAGACTCTCATACTCATCGTTATAAGCCGAGAGCTGACCACCCAGATTCTTCAAAACTATAGAAGCCGAGAGGTCGAGGTCAGGGTGATAGTAGTTGAGTCCGAGGTCTATGGCAGCAGCTGTACTGGTGTAGCTACCTATCTTGGAGTAGATAAACTTACCTCCTACTCCACCAACAAGATTCTTGGCGAGGGTATAGGAAATCATAGGCTCAAAGACAATATCCATAGGTGTGAAATTGCCCAAGTCTGTATTGTGAGCATCACGCTGCTTGAGCGAGCCGTAGTTAGTGTAAAATATTGAGCCACCGACAGTTAGCTTGTCATTTATAACATGAGTATAGCCTGCTGTTCCTGTGTGCACTCCGCTCATATAGTTCATATAGCCGAGTGAGACCGTCTGGTGCGAAACAGAAGCGAGCAAGGCTGGATTAGACAATGCCAGCGTGGCATCATCCTCTATTATCGAGATATTGTCGCCACCCAAAGCAGCAGCATGGGCACTGGTGGGAATCTTCAGAAAGGTCATAACCTTCTGACTATCATCTGCAAGGGCTGCAGTGGTAGTGGCGAAGAATAATATTGCCAAAAGAATTTTTCTCATCTATAGAATAACGTACGCGCGAGAAAAATATTATATCTCGTCATATCTCAAAGACTATAGGAATGGCTATCATAGAGCGACAGGGCTTGCCCTTGTCTATGCCTGGTTTCCAGTTTGGCATGAGGCGAGCCACTCTCAGGGCTTCGTCGTCGAGCAGTTTGCCAGCACTCTGCACCAGTTTCAGGTCAGAGAGCGAGCCGTCTTTGTTTACTATAAAACTTATTATCACCTTGCCCTGCAGTTTCTGCTTGAGAGCCTGCTCAGGATAATGAAGCTGAGCTGTGAGCCACTTCATAAACTCTACCATGCCACCAGGATACTGGGGCAGTTCCTCAACTATGCGAAGTACCTCCTCATCGTCGCCATTCAGGTTTATTGGGGGCTCTTCCTCTGTCTGCTCCACATCTTTCTTTTCCTCCTGCTGTTGCACGGGGTCTATGAACTCAGGGGCTGACTCAGTGGTCTCCTCCACCTTGTTGAGCTGAGCCACCTCGTCACGTTTCTGCTTCTTCTCCTGAGGCAGGGCAGCTGAAATCATATCGTCCTGTTCCTTGTTCAGCTCAAGGTCCATAGTGTAATCGTCGAATGCCTCGTCGAGCAGGTCGCCGATATTGCGGAAGGGAATGAAAAGTATGGCTATAAAGAAAAGCGTAACACCAACGAGTGATGCTACGAAGAACACAGGTCGCCTGTGCTCAAGGTCTGCTTTATAGCTTTTCTTTTCTTGCATTGTTGTTTAGGAGTTAAAGAAGTTAGAGGAGTTATACCCCAAACTGCTTGGGTGTCCGCTTGTCGCGATGATATGAGCGATAGTCGTCGAGCTCTATCTCCACCTCTGGCTCATGAAGCTCCAGGGCGCGAGGCAAGCGGAACTTCTGATACTTGATGTTAAGTCCCCGCTCTATCCACATCGACTCGTAGTAGGTCTGGATGGAGAGTATCTGGCGAGTGTCATCGTCTATTCGCTCATCGTGGTAGAGGTCTGTGGTGCGAAAGAGCAGAGGCAAGTTATTCTCATCCACCACATACGAGGTGTAGGTGAAGAGGAAGTTGGAGTCTGTCTTGAGGTGAATCACTCCCCCATCAACCAGGAAGCGGCGATAGCGCTCAAGGAAGTAGGTGGAAGTGAGGCGCTTACGCGGATTCTTCATCTGGGGGTCAGAGAAGGTGAGCCATATCTCCTGCACCTCGCCGTCGCTGAAGAAACGGTCAATCACCTCGATGTTGGTGCGAAGGAAAGCCACATTCTTCAGTCCCTGCTCCAGAGCCTGAGTGGCACCAGTCCACATCCTGGCTCCCTTGATGTCAACACCTATGAAGTTGACATGAGGAAACAGCTTGGCAAGCTCCACTGTATATTCGCCCTTGCCACATCCCAACTCGAGCACTATGGGGTTGGAGTTATGAAAATATTGTTGTCGCCAACTGCCCTTCATCTCAAAAGGCACGTTGTCGACAACACTATATGGATATTGGAACACATTCTCATAGCGTTCCATATCAGCAAACTTAGCGAGTTTTCCCTTTCCCATTAAATAACTGGTTGAGCTTCTTCTTTCAGGAGTACAAAGGGTGAACTATTCTATCACCACGCGAGTCCAACCGTGAACGTCAGGCTCTGTGCCATACTGTATGCCACGAAGCTTGGTATAGAGTTTCTCTGACCAAGGACCTGGCTTGTCGCCAAAGCTGTAAGTCTTGCCTGTCTCCAGGTCGTCAATCTTAGAGATTGGAGAGATAACAGCTGCTGTGCCACAAGCACCAGCCTCCTCAAAGGTTGAGAGCTCCTCCTCAGGTATCTGGCGACGCTCCACCTTCATGCCCAGATCCTCAGCCAGCTGCATGAGCGACTTGTTGGTGATAGAAGGAAGAATAGAGGTTGACTTTGGAGTGACATAGGTGTTGTTCTTAATGCCAAAGAAGTTGGCTGCACCACACTCGTCCATGTATTTCTTCTCCTTAGCGTCAAGGTAAAACTCACAGGCATAGCCCAGGTCGTGAGCCTTCTTGTTAGCCTGCATAGAAGCAGCATAGTTGCCACCCACCTTATATATACCTGTGCCCAGAGGAGCTGAACGGTCGTGCTCGCGAATGATAACATAAGGGTTGGTAGAGAAACCACCCTTGAAGTATGGTCCTACTGGAGTAACAAAGATGAGGAACAGATACTCAGTAGCTGGGTGAACACCCACCTGAGCCGATGTGCCAATGAGCAGCGGACGGATGTAGAGCGTTGCACCACTCTCGTAAGGTGGAATGAACTCCTGGTTAAGGCGAACCACCTTGTCAACCATAGCGTTGAACTTCTCTGTAGGCAGTTCAGGCATCAGTATGCCACGACATGTGGACTGCAGGCGGGCTGCATTCTCGTCAGAGCGGAACACCCTCACCTTGCCGTCAGGACAGCGATAAGCCTTCAGTCCCTCGAAAGCCTCCTGACCATAGTGCAGACAGGTAGCTGCCATGTGCATGTTGATGGTCTCTTCAGAAGAAACCTCTATCTCACCCCACTTGCCGTCGCGATACCAGCAACGAACGTTGTAATTAGTCTTACGGTAACCAAAACCCAGGTTACCCCAATCAAGTTCTGCCATTTTCTTTTGTATTGTTAAATTGTTAGTTTTATCCGTTTTCAACAAGATGCAAAATTATAAATAATTTTCCAACAAACAAAGGAAAACTCACTTTTTTAATTTCTTTTAGACAAAAAGCGAGCAAAAACCAAGCGAAGCCGAGTGAATACTCAGCCCAAAACCTATACTACAGCCCATAGCCACCAAGCTATCAGCCAAGAATACAAAGCTTTTAGCCATGAAAGCAAAGCCCCTGAACAGAGTAGCTTTGCCTCCACCCAAAATTAACTAGCTAATTTTACGAATTAACTAGTTAATTTTAAGAATTTACTAGTTAATTCCACATAAAAGCATAGCTTCTGCAACCAGAAACCATGCCACCAGTCGTAAAAGCAATGAAACCCTGCACAGATACTTAGCCTCTGGACACAAAAAAGGCTCGAACCTAAGTCCGAGCCCTAATAATCTATGCTTTTAGATAAATCCTAAACTTTCTTTAGAAGTTGTAGTATGCAGCGAAGTTGATGCTGTTGAACATTCCGATGAGGAACTTAGAACCGTCACCAGCCTTCTCACTGTTCTTCAGGTAGCCGAGGTAACCTGTTGAAGCAACGAGAGAGAGCTTCTTTGTAGCAGCAAAGCTGATACCTGGACGAACGCCTACTGACATCTGGTTACCACCCTCATGGTTGAAGAACTTGAAACCTATACCACCATCAACGAAGAATGAAACAGGTGCAGTCTTGTAGAATGTGTAACGAGCATAAGGATTAATCATGAAGTAGTTGCTTGACTCTTCTAACTTTGTTCCGTCGATTGACTGAGGAGAATAGATAGCATCGTTACCGTCTCTCCAGCTTCCTGCAACATTAGAGTTGTTAGAAGTACCGAAACCAACAGACATTGCAACTGCCCACTTATCAGAGAGGTTGTAACCTACTTCAGGAGCAATTTCGAAAGATGTAGTGTTCTGATCACCACGAGCCTTGTTGGTGTTGCTGAAGTCGAGTCCGAAAGAACCACCTGCCCACCACTGAGCGTTTGCTGTCAAAGTTGCAGCAGCCATAACTGCCATTACAAAAATCTTTTTCATAATTTCAATGTTTTTATAGTCCCTACTCGATTAAAGGTTTTCGGGTTTCCCTTTTTATATCTCTTTCAAATGTTTTTGCTGATTTATATTTTTGCTTTGCTGATGCAAATTTATGAACTTTTTCTTTATTCTGCCAAATAAATTAAGATATTTTTGATAAATCCCACTGTTTTTCTGTTAATTTTAACCTTCATTCACATTTGGGGCGCAAAAAACTATAAATTTATACAAGAAATATACAAAAACAAAAGAGGACAGAGCTAAAAAAACTCTGTCCTCTTTAAGGTCTGATAGTTAAGTGCGTATTCTATAGCGTTTTACTACTTATCAGTGATGGTGAGTTTGCGATTAGAATTATCAGCCAGCACCTGATTGACTATATCAGTTATCTGCTGCTTCAGCTCGTTGATAAACGTGGCAGCATCATACTTCTGGTGCTCTATATCGCGAAGCTTCTTCTCCCACAGACCAGTGAGCTCAGGCGACTTGAGCAGTTCCTCGTGTATGAGGTCGATGAGTTCTATGCCAGTAGGTGTGGCAACCACTCGCTTGCGTTCTCTGCGAATATAGTGACGCTTGAATAATGTTTCTATAATGTTCGCGCGCGAGGAAGGTCTGCCTATGCCATTCTCCTTCATAGCAGCACGGAGTTCCTCATTATCCACAAACTTGCCTGCTGTCTCCATAGCCCTGAGCAGGGTTGCCTCAGTATAATAAGGTGGAGGGGTGGTCTGCTTTTCTGTAAGGGTTGGCTGATGAGGTCCCTTCTCACCCTTTACGAAGGTGGGAAGTAAAGACTCACCACCTGCCCCTCTCTTGGAGAGAGGGGTGTCATTTGCTTCTTCTGGGTTGTCTTCTGGTGATTGTTCCCCTCTCTCCAAGAGAGGGGTTAGGGGTGAGTCTGCCATACAAACTCTATATCCTTCTTCCAGAATTTCCTTACCTGAGGTCTTGAAAGCCACATCATCCACCTTACCCTCAACAGTGGTGGTGGAGAATTTGCAATCAGGATAGAAGACAGCTATAAAACGGCGAGCCACCAGATCATAGACATTACGCTCCATATCACTAAGACCAGCTGGCACCACTCCTGTAGGGATGATAGCATGGTGGTCAGTAACCTTAGAATTGTCAAACACCTTCTTGCTCTTCTTCAGGGGTTTGCCACCTATGGCACGAATGAGGTCGGCATAGGGAGCCACACCATTAAACTTTACCTGATAGACACCATTAAGCGTCTGAGGACATTTCTTATATATGTCGTCAGTAAGGTACTGGGTATCAACTCGTGGATAGGTAGTAACCTTCTTCTCATACAGACTCTGGATGAGCGAGAGAGTGGTCTCAGCAGTGTAGGAGAACTTCTTGTTGCACTCCACCTGAAGAGTGGTGAGGTCAAAGAGCTGGGGAGGTTTCTCTGTGCCAGACTTCTTGGTCACACTCGTTATCTCAAACTCCTTATCCTGTATCGTCTTGAAAGCCTCTTCACCCTCATCCTTAGAGGTAAACTTACCCTTAGAAGCTGTGAAGAGAGTATCACGATAAATGGTGGAGAGCACCCAGTAAGGCTCTGGCTTGAAGTTGTCTATCTCCTTCTGACGATTTACGATAATGGCGAGAGTTGGAGTCTGCACCCTGCCAATAGAGAGCACACCTGCCCCACCCTTGCGAGTGCGACTGTTGTCACCATACTTGATGGTATAGAGACGAGTGGCATTCATGCCAAGAAGCCAGTCGCCTATGGCACGAGAGAGACCAGCCAGATAGAGTGGCTCGTATTCTTTCTGCTCTTTAAGGGAAGAGAAGCCCTCACGAATAGCCTCTTCAGTAAGAGAGGAAATCCACAAACGCTTGACAGGACACTTGACACCTGCCTTCTGCATAACCCATCGCTGAATGAGTTCACCCTCCTGACCAGCATCACCACAGTTTACTATCTCGTCAGCCTCCTTAAAGAGTTTCTCGACAATAGCAAACTGTTTCTTGATATGGTCTTGCTCTATGAGTTTGATGCCAAAGCGTGAAGGAATCATAGGCAGAGAGCCCAGCGACCAGTGTTTCCACATATCCTGATAGTCGTTAGGTTCCTTGAGAGTGCACAGATGACCATAGGTCCAAGTGACCTGGTAGCCATTGCCCTCGATGTATCCGTCACGAGAACTCCTGGCACCAAGCACATTGGCTATCTCACGAGCCACACTGGGTTTCTCAGCAATACAAACAATCATAACTGTGAACTATGAACTGTGAACTGTGAACTGATCAAGCAACCACTGCTTCTGCTCAGGAATAGTCATATTAGAATTGTCAAGCAAGAGGGCATCATCAGCCTTGCGCAAAGGCGAAACCTCGCGATGAGAGTCGATATAGTCTCGCTCCTGAACATTCTTGAGTATCTCATCATAATCAGCAGGCATACCCTTAGCCTTCAGTTCGTCATAACGACGCTGGGCACGAACCTCAGCAGAGGCTGTAACAAACACCTTGAGCTCAGCATCAGGAAAGACAGTAGTACCTATATCCCTGCCATCCATCACAATGCCCTTCTCCTTACCCATCTCACGCTGCTGGTCAACCATAGCCTCGCGAACGAAAGGAATGGCTGCAATCTTGCTGACATGATTAGACACCTCGATAGAACGGATAACTTTCTCCACCAGTTCACCATTAAGGTAGGTGTCTGGTCTGCCTGCCTCAGCATTAAACTTGAAACTGATATGGATATCAGGCATCTCAGCCTTCAGCTTGTCAGTCATCACCTCGCCTGAGGCATCAAAAAGATTATGGCGCATAGCATAAAGCGTAACTGCCCTGTACATAGCACCTGTATCCACATATATATAACCCAGTTCCTTAGCCAGGTCTTTCGCCATAGTGCTCTTGCCACATGATGAATGACCGTCTATTGCTATTGTAATCTTTTTCATATCTTTCTTGGTTTTTATTTTATTTTCTCTACTTTTTCCTTACACTTCTCCATCAGCCATGTGGGGGTGGAAGTGGCACCACATATTCCCACACTATTCATGCCCTCAAACCATTCAGGCTGTATCTCGTCAGGTCCTGCAATGAGGTAGCTGCGAGGGTTCTTTTCCTTGCAGGCTTTATAGAGCACCTTGCCGTTACTGCTCTTGCGTCCACAGACAAAGAGAATGAGGTCATGCCTGATAGCAAAAGAACAGATGTTTGGCATACGGTTTGCCACCTGACGACAGATGGTATCGAAGCTTTGGAATATAGCTCCTTCCTCTATATGCTGCTGACAGTATTCTATTATCTGATGAAACTCATCAAGTGATTTCGTAGTCTGAGAATAGAGATAGATGTTATGTGAGAAATCAAGTTTCTTAGCATCATCAGCATGTTCTATGACTATTGCCTTGCCATTAGTCTGTCCCACCAGACCAAGCACCTCAGCATGACCGTTCTTGCCAAATATTACAATATCAGTGGTGCGAGAATTATCATCTATGGTGGAGAATTTCTTCTTGATACGCTTTTGTAAGGCAAGCACCACAGGACAAGTGGCATCAATTATCGTGATGTTATTCTTCTGTGCCAGTTCGTAAGTGGTTGGGGGTTCGCCATGAGCACGAAGCAGGACTGTGGCATCATGAAGCTGGGCAAACTCATCGTGGTCGATGGTTATCAAACCCATACCACGCAAGCGCTCACACTCCATACCATTATGAACTATATCACCCAGGCAGTATAGCTTCTCGCCATTGGCAAGTGTTTCTTCTGCTTTCTTTATGGCTGTGGTAACACCAAAGCAGAAACCAGAACCGTTATCTATCTCTACTATCACCTTTTCTATCCTCCATACTTTTCGCTCAGGTAATTGTAATACAAATCCATGAGGTTATGAGCTGCTACGAAACTGGTCTTTTCACCATTCTGCACACTCTCTTCCATTCCCTTCATCGCATCCTTGACAACTGGATTGTTGTAGAAACTGTTGCGAAGGGTGTTGTCTATCGTTTCATACATCCAGTATTTGTTCTGCTCATGACGACGTTTCTCAAAGTATCCGTTCTTCTTCACAAAGTCGAAATACTCATACACCATCTCCCACACATCTTTTATGCCATAGCCGTAAAAACCTGAGTAGGTCAACACCTTACGTTGCCATCCGCTCTCAGGCAGAGGGAAGAAATGAAGTGCATTACGAAAGCCCTGAGCAGCCATCTCGCAACGCTTCACATTGTCGCCATCACACTTGTTTATCAGTATGGCATCGCTTATCTCCATTATGCCTCGCTTTATGCCTTGCAGCTCATCACCTGTGCCAGCCACCTGCAACAGCATGAAGAAATCGACCATAGAATGACAGGCTGTCTCGCTCTGTCCCACTCCGACGGTCTCAACGAATATCTTGTCGAAGCCAGCTGCTTCGCAGAGTATGATGGTTTCACGAGTCTTACGAGCCACACCACCCAGACTGCCAGCTGAGGGACTGGGACGAATGAAAGCGTTAGGATGAACAGCCAGTTTCTCCATACGGGTCTTATCGCCCAGGATGCTTCCCTTAGAGCGCTCAGAAGAAGGGTCGATAGCCAACACGGCAAGTTTTCCTCCGTAGTTATCCAATACATGAAGTCCAAACTGGTCAATAGATGTTGACTTACCTGCTCCAGGTACTCCACTAATACCTATTCTTACAGAATTACATGCATAAGGCAAGCATTTCTCTATCACTTCCTGAGCCTTCGTCTGATGATCTGGTATCATACTCTCCACCAGCGTGATAGCCTGTGATAGCATAGTGACATCACCCTTTAGTATGCCACTGACTATATCATCGACTGAGTGTTCTTTACGTTTGAAACGATGACGATCAAGATATGGATTTATGCTGCTTGGCTTTACTATGCCTTGATTGACCTGTAAGCCTTGATATTCAGAGCTGTTTTCTGGATGTTCCATATTATAGTTTAGGATTTTCCTTGTTTATCTTTTAATCTCCAACACTACCTTCTGATGGTTTGGATCATTGGTAATCATGAGGATTCGTGGACGCATACGAAGTTTCTTCAGGTCCTTTGCCTTACATGTCACGGTCAGCTTTGCCGTCTCACCTGGTTCTATTTTCTTTTTATCGAGTGACACGTTTATGCCTGTGGTGAATAGCTGCAAAGACTGTATTTCGAGAGCTGTGCGACCATTGTTGCTCAATGTCACCTCATCCTTATATTTCGACTTGCTGGCAAGCGGAGTCATATCGATATATTTCCTTGACATCTCAAGACGAGGAGCGACTGCCCGCTTCACATCATCCTTGGCAATGGCTGGAGGCAATAATATGGCTGATACGGTGATTACCTTTTCAGGACTCACCTTGTCACTTCTGTTCTTACCTAAATAAACGGTGGTCTGGTTTAGTCCGTAGCTAAGCAGTTTGTTTGAGTGCAGGGTGAGTTTGACAGTGCCCTTCTGTCTTGGACCTAACACCTTTGGAGTAACCTCTGCTGTAAGATATGACGGGAGTCGTAGAACCACTGGTGTAGCATTCTGAGAGGAAGGATTCATTATGTGAATCTCCTGAGTCAGTTTCTGTCCCTTGTTAACATCATCATACTCCACATTATCCTTATCAGCAAGCAGAGAACCCATGCGACAAGGGTATTCTCCTGAGTAATTCTCTATCTTAGTAACCACCACACCACTAACTACAATCTCTGTTGGTGTGCCACCTCTGTTAGGTTCTGTAAACACTCTCACGACACGCGAGAAATGACCCAGTTGCTTAGCATCAAAGGTCAAAGACACCTGAGCCTTAGCGTTAGGCATCAGTCTGCCCTTGGTGAAGTTTGCTGTTGTGCAACCACACCCTGTATCAATATCTTTTATCTCAACCGCTTTGCCAGTGGTATTCTTCAGTTCCAAAGTGTATGTGGCTGGTTTGTTGAAAAGCATTTCACCACAATCCATCTCTCGACTTTCAGGGGTAAGGTCCTGGGCTCCCACACATAGAGGGAACATAGAAGAGGAAAGAATCAAGGATGTTATGGCTGTCAGAAATCTATTTATCATATACAGTTATTCAAAAGTTCAAATGGTTAACGGGGTCTGGGATTATTTTACATTCAGCTTCATAGCCTCAGCACTTCCACGGAATTCTGGGGCATATTCGCAAACTATGGTTGCCTTGCCTGACTGATATTCGCCTATCCTGCTGACGTAGTATTCTGTTTCTATCTCGTACTTACCCTTAGCCAACTGGTCGAAGTGGTATATCGACTTGGTGTCTCGCATCTCTGCATAATAACCTCTGTATGCACCCCAACGATAACCTGAAAGTTGGTTGACTGGTTCGAGACAGGCTGGACGATTATCCGTAACAGTAACAAAGTCATAATCCCTGTCTGCCACAATGGTGAGTTTCACCTTCACCTTCTCGCCCACCTTGAGCTTCTCTGTCTTCAGTTCTCTGCTTATGCTCAGGGCTCCCTGAATATCCTCTGGTCTTACAGTGTAAGTGGCGAGCATCGTGGTATCCTTTACATCATGCAGGGCATAGAGCGCATTGACAGTATTTATTGGGTTGTCCCACTTCTGGGTTCGCTTTGACGATACTATCCACCTCTGCATCTCGCCTATTGTCTTTTCGTCTTCTGGTGTCACATTCTGCATCGCCTCGATACACATCGTCTGGGTTGGAATGCGATAGCTGCACCATGAATATGAAGCCCTGTATGAGTCAAAATATCTGCCCATATCAGCACGATACACTGTATGCTGCTTTATAGACTCCACAAATTCTGAGGCTTTCTTTTTCTTGCCGTTTTCATTAAGGGTTATAGCTGACACAGCCTTGGTCTGCATATCATCAAACTTAGTCTCTTCGTATATCATCTTGCGGAAGAAACTCTCAGCAGCACCTCCATCCTTTCCGCTTATGGCAAGGGTGTAGAGCCAGTCTAATGCCGTTGATGAGAGATACTTTACATTATATTTCTTCATCTCGTGCATCTCTTTTTCCATCTCTTTCTCAGCAAACTTAAATGCCTTCTCCATCATGAACTCAGTATTAGTCTGCTTGCCACACATAAGGTTGAGTCGGGCAAGGGTCTTGAGCACTTCGATGGTGATGTATCTGTTGCTCTGCATACCATTATACCATGCAAAACCTCCGTCGGCATGTTGCAGATTTATAAGCTGTGCCAATACGTTGTCGTTTGCTGGCGATACTATAGTGTCGTTGAGGTGTGCAGATACCACATTGGCATATATTGCCTGTACCAAGGTTATGGCATTTGTGCTCTTTGGCACCTGCAGTTCTGGTAATGCCTCCATCAGCATCTTTCGTGGGTTTACCACTATTGCCGTGGTGTCTGCCTGAATCTCCTTTTCTGTCAGTACAGGCAACAGATGCTGTTCGCCGTCAGAGAATCCTGGCACCTGAGCTGAGAAACTACATAACAGGTCGCCTTCTTTCTCCACGTCATAGGCAAAGGTCACTCCCTGTGTTCTGCCAGCCTCTGTCATCACCGTCTTGCTCTCTCGGCTAATCACCTTCTCTGTCTTGGCATCCTTCACTATGAAGTTCACTGTCACCTTTTGTGCTTTCTCCATCAGATTGGCTATGCTGGCACTTATCGTTGCCTTATCACCCACTCTCAAGAATCGTGGCATCTTAGCCTGCACCATCACCTTCTTCTGTGTCAGGGCTGTGGTATCCATGAGTGCATATCGCATCTCCTTATCATGAGCAAGTGCCATAAAGCGCCATGTGGTAACACTCTCTGGCATAGTGAATTTCAGGGTTGCCTCACCACTCTTATCTGTCAGCACCTGTGGCAGGAAGAATGCCGTCTCGCCAAAGTTGGAACGCATAGGCACATCAGCCTCAGCACTATTGCCTGCATAGCCTACTGTCACGGCCTCATCGTTAGTAACGTCATATGAACCTAAAGCCCTGCTGTTTGTTTTTGCCATCGCCATCATAGGTGCTGATTCTACACAGTCAAAGACCTTTTGGTTCACCTCATACAGACCTCTGGATTTTCCTGACACACCTAATGCATAATATCTTCTTACTCTGATGTAGTCTTCATCTATGTAGTTGAAGGCAAGTTTTTCCTCCTTAAACAGCTTGAATTCTTTATGTCCGTAGAAATATGTTGAACCAATATGTCCAGTGTTCCATCCCATTGTTGGGAGATACAGCGAACGATAGTCACCAAGAATCCAATTATTGCCCTTCAATGCATCCAGACTCTTGTCATACATCACAGCCATCACCTGTGCCTTGCTTGGCGTGCCGTCAGGGTTCTTTATCTTCAGAGTCCATGTCTCCGTCTGACCTGGGTATAGCTTATTGCGGAATGTGCCCCACTCCATAGTGAGTGTCTTTGATGGCAGATATTTCTTAACCTGGACATTATCATTCACCATCTCTCCGTCCTTAACCCATGCTACAGAGAATGTCACTCCATCACCATACTCCTCTTTATATAATAAGGTGTATGTGGTGGAATCATTAAACTCTATCTTTCCTTTCTCCATTACGCTGTCACTTGCACATAATGTGTAATATGCAAAAACCTTTGATGCTTTGTCAGCACCCACATTCCTCAGCGTAATCTTTACGGGTTCGTTATTCTCACTAAAATTCTTTGCTGAAGCTGAAACGGCTTCTGGTGCTTTTGGTGTTTCAGGCTTCTGAGGCTTGTCATTCTCTCTCTTCTTTGTTATACTCTCTGAGTGAGATTCGCCTGTATCGTCTGTCACATCAGCCTTTAGAGTATAGTGATAGCAGTAATACCATTTCTTGTCAACATCCTCTGGCAATGTCATCGGCATATGGGCATAGAACATTCCATCAGCATCAGTGTAGAGGGTATCATTAAGTAATATCGTACCACCATACCTGAAGTATTGGGTTCTCTTCACCTCAGAAACGACCTTGGCATTTGCCACTGGCACACCGCTGTAGGTCTTTACCTCACCCTTTACTATTATGGTGTCTTTATTTGTTTTTTCAGTACTAAGTTTTTCGTTTTCGTCTATAGTCAGTTTCACCTCAAAGTTTGGACGCTTGTAATCCTCTACTCTAAAGCTGACACTACTTGTCACACTCCCCTTACCTGCTACACTATAATAGCCGTTCTCACCCTCTTCTGGTATCTTGAAGTCGGCTGTCGCAGTTCCATAATCATCTGTTACTACGGTCTTCTCCTCCATTGCTTTGTTTTTTCTATCCCGCAATATCAGAGTTACCTTTTCTCGTGGTGATACCATCGTTTCCTTGCCGTCCATTACCGTATGGCACAATACACTGACATGCACTGTCTGTCCCCTGCGATATATCGCCCTGTCAGCATACAAGTTGATGTGGTTCTGCACCTTCTGTGCCTTCCCCGAACGATAGCTTGTCCATACTGCCGTTGCAGGCATAGCCGTATCACTACCCTTAGTGGCATAGGTATAATAGTCGTTTCCATAGATATTGGCATCTTTCTTCTTAATGACAAGTTCACCATTACCGTCTGTAATACCCACTTGTTCTTTCTGTTCTTTCGTGCCCCTTAATCTCTTTGTATAGTGCACAGTGGCACCATCAACAGGTGCTCCTGTCTTTGCATCAACAACCACAACTCTCACCTTGTCATCAGGCAGAGCCATTTCTATTACCTTCAGGTTGGTAACATATAGTGTGTCTGTCGTTCTCTTTATCTCTCCCTTTTCATCAGCTATGCTGACTGTCCACTTTCCTAACGGCAACCTGCCTATGGTCAGCGTATCACTTTCTTTCTCTTCCCACTCGTTCTTCAGATTAAAGGTATGGGTATATTTCTTTTTATCACCACTACCATTTACAAGGGTCACATTCAGCTGACCTATGTTTCTGACATGTTTCAAGATCAGTTTCACATCATCCTGTGTTGACACCACCTGTTTGGCTATCGTGGCATCAAAAGAAGGCTTAGTCAGTTCATTCCTTATATTTCTTATGAAATTGATTTCCTTCCAGTCTTTCCATTCCACGAGAGCCTTATCTATCATAGCCACAGCCTTACCTGCATCTTTTTCGTTGGCTATGGCATCACCCAATCTGCGCCACTTAACCACCTTGTTGTCTTTACCATAGTATTTCTCCAACAGGTCTGTGGTCTTTTTCCCTTTGTCATCTGTCAGGATTATAAGGCTTAGCAGGTCGTTGTTGAAATACCTGCTGTCCTCTCCCTTCACTATCAGGGGCAGATACTCATGCGCCTTTCCTGCGTTCCTATATAGCGCAGAGTCTGGTGACGACAATAGGGAATCTATCCATTGTTCATTCTGTTTGTCATCATTTTTCCAACTCACATTGGCATAACGCACATAACACAAGTCTGCCAACGCTGCCTCTACGCCATGACCATTCTCGCGCCATTTCATTTGGCGTGTTTTCAGTCGAGCCTGTGCTGCCTTTAACGAATCAGGAGAAATCTCTCTCTGCAACACCATTTCTTTCATAAGTGCTGCAAGCAGATTGCCATAATCCTGACCTTTCTCAGCCTTGCGCTCTATCTTTTCAATAGCCGCAAGGGCACTCTTCGGCTGGTCCTTATCCTCTGCTGTCTTCACTTGCTTCCATAGTGAGGTAAACGACTGAGCCTCCGCCTGTTGGATGAAGAGCGAAGAATGAAGAACAAAGAATAGGGAGAATATGTAGAAGCAGTGTTTCATAACTTTAATGAACTGTTACTCGTTTCGTTTTCTCTCGTTCGGCATTTCTACGATTGGTCACAGTCACTATCGACTGTGCCAGAGCGATAAATGCCTGACCTGTCGGCGATGCCACATTCAGGGCTGCTGGTGTTCCATTGTCACCATTCTCACATATATCCTGCACTACAGGAATCTGTGCCAGCAATGGCACGTTCATCTCCTCTGCCAGTTGCTTACATCCCTCTTTGCCAAAGATATAGTATTTCTCATCAGGATGCTTCTCAGGAGTAAACCATGCCATATTCTCCACCAGTCCCAATATAGGCACATTCACCTTATCGTTGGTGTACATATCAATACCCTTTCTGGCATCAGCAAGTGCCACCTGCTGTGGGGTGCTCACTATCACAGCACCCGTTATGGCGAGTGTCTGCAACAGTGACAGGTGTATGTCGGATGTGCCAGGAGGAGTATCAAGAATCAGGTAGTCCAGTTCGCCCCAGTCGGCGTCGGCTATGAGCTGCTTCAGTGCGCTGCATGCCATACCGCCACGCCACAGTGTAGCAGTGTCTTTGTTCACAAAGAATCCTATCGAGAGGAGTTTCACGCCATATTGCTCTACGGGCATTATAAGCTGCCTGCCGTCTTTCTCTATAGCATAGGGGCGAGCCTCCTCCAGTTGGAACATCTTAGGCACTGACGGACCGAAGATATCAGTGTCAAGCAGTCCTACACTATAACCCAAACGGGCAAGTGATATGGCGAGGTTGGCACTAATGGTACTCTTACCTACTCCACCCTTGCCCGAACTTACTGCTATGATGTTTTTCACATCAGGCAACAGTTTGTCATCCTCAGGACGTGGTGCAGACTTAAACTCCGTCTTTATGTTGACCTCTACGCTGTCTGTATCATTAGGGAATGCCTGTTTTACGTGATACCTTATAGCTGCCTCGGCTGCCTTCAATGTTGATTTCAGGAATGGGTCTGTCTCTCTCGGAAACTTCAGCACCACCTCTACCATCCATCCTGCACCATCACATTGTCTTTTAACTACAGGCTGGTCGGCAAGCATCTCGCTCTCCACCAGGTTTCGTTTGGTGCCTGCATATATCACGCTACTAAGCGCATCAACTATTATCTTTGGATATAATGTCATTTGATTATCTGATTTGAAGTCACCTTGTACCTTGTACTTAGTCACCTTGTACCTTCTTTATTTCCTCCTCTGTCTTGGTCAGTTTGTCCTTACAGAGTTGTATGAGTTGTTTTGCCTCCTTCAGCTTCTGGGTGAGCGAGTCGATGCTCACATCGCCGCTCTCCATCTGCTGAACGAGTTCTTCCAGACGCTTCATCGCGTCTTCATATTTCATATTATTATCTGCCATGTTACTTTCTTTTTTTTTGAGAAGCACAAAGGTAGCATTTTATTTTGACATATACAAATCCGCCTATGATTTTTTCAGGGCTATCTTATAGAATGAGCCGTCTTCTGATGTCTTGTGCTCGTAATTCTTAGATTTCAGCACTCTACCCAAAGCCATCAGCTCATCGTGAGTATTCTGCGCTTTTGGATATTTCTCTGCTATGGCAGCCATCACGTCGTCAAGTTTCATGAATGGTGTTTCAGCAGGAGTCTGCTCGGCAGGAACGAATACAGCACCTACCATCTCTGGATAATCACCCATCAGGTGATGCAGCCACAGAGCAGTCATATCCTCAAGGGTCTTGCCCTTAGTCTCAGGAACGAGTTTCCATACGAATACGGCAGCAAGGATACAGATAATGCCATACAATCCGTAGGTGAACCAGTGTCCGAAATGGTCACCCTCAGTCAAGTGCAGATTAAACATGGGCACGAAGCTTGAACTTACTATAAAGTTGAATACCCATTGGAATGCAACGGCTATGGCAACAGCAGCACCACGGATAGTGTTAGGGAACACCTCTGCTATGAGTACCCAGCATATTGGTCCCCAAGAGAACATGAAGCATGCTGAATATATCAGAAGATTTGCCATGCAGACCTCCTCCATACCTGGCTGACCGAATGACACAGCCACGCCAAAGGCACCTACCGCCATACCGATAGAACCTACTATGAGCAGCGGACGGCGACCCAGTCTCTCCACCGTGAATATTGCAACGAGTGTGAATATGATGTTCACTATACCAGTAAAGATGGTAACGGTCATCTCATTATCGAAGCCCATAGCGTCATATATACGTGGAGCATAATACAACACAGCGTTAATTCCTACTGCCTGCTGGAATACAGAGAGCATGATACCCACAAAGATACACATCCAACCATAGGTGAAAAGCTTCTCCGTCTTGGTGTGCATAGTCTCCTTGATCTCCTCAAGAATGACGTGTGCCTGGCGCATGCCGTTGATACGAGAGAGCACATGCTGGGCGTCGTCAAATTTTCCTACAGAAACGAGGTAACGAGGACTTTCAGGAACAAAACATATCAGTATAGTGAACAGAGCTGCAGGAATCATCTCTGAGCCAAACATATAACGCCAGCCTGTGGTTATTGTCCATTGGTCGCTATGTGGCAATACAGCATTCACTCCCTGTCCTATGCTCACAATCTCGGGCATCTCGTGATCGCCTAATATCATAAAGTTGACAAAATACACCACCAACTGACCGAAGATTATGGCAAACTGGTTCCAGCTTACAAGCATACCACGTATTTTATAAGGTGATATCTCACCGATATACATAGGACACACGGCTGAAGCCAGTCCTACACCTATGCCACCTATCACACGATACACATTAAACACCAACAGAAGGTCGTAGCTTGGAACACCACGTTCAAAAAGAAGTGTTTCAGGCTCCATGCTGCCATAAGCTGAAATAAAGAACAGCACACCAGCTATCATGAGTGTACGCTTACGACCCAAGTTTGAAGCAAAGAGTCCAGAGATAGCCGAGCCTATAATACATCCTATAAGCGCACTCGACGACGTTAAACCGTGATAAAGGTCAGAATGGGTATAGTCTTCAGCACCCATAAAGAATGCCTGCAAACCCTTCTCTGCACCAGAGATAACAGCCGTATCATAGCCAAACAACAAGCCACCTAATACGGCAACCATTACAATCGAAAACAGATAGCTCTTGCTACCTTTGTCAACATTTTGTTCCATACTTTATAATAGATTTAATTTGTTTCGGTTAATATCTGCTTTCCTATTAATGTGCCTCTGCACTATGGATATTCAGCGGAGAGAACAGGATTCGAACCTGCGAACCGCTTTTGACGGTTACACGCTTTCCAGGCGTGCCTCTTCAGCCACTCGAGCACCTCTCCAATATCATCGTGCAATGACGAAAACCTATGCAAAGGTAGTATTTTCTTTTTGATTGTGCAAGGATTCGATTATTTCTTTTTTATGTCAACCACCGTCAACACTCTCTCTGCAACGGTAAAACGGATGTCGAAACCTGCATATTCCATGCCGTAAACTCGCGTGGCATCGGCATGATAATGAGGTCGAGGGTCTTGCATAAGCAGCTGACTGATAATAGGTTGCTGAGCCTTGAGCGACTGATATTCCTTAGCATTGAGCAACTGCTGTGCCTCGCGTGAGAAAACCACCTCAAGGGGTTGCCACTCTGTAGTATCGGTAAAACCGCTTTTTGCCTGAGAATGGGCATCAGTATAGGCTACATAGGGTTTGATGTCGAATATCGGGGTGCCCTCTATAAGGTCTGCACCTGCTACATATATCACTGGTGCATCATCGCAGTCGTAGTCTATATGATGGAGTTTGACTGAGGACAGTCCCATAGCATTAGGTCTGTAAGGACTGCGCGAAGCAAAGACCCCTACTCTATCGTTTCCTCCTAATCGTGGAGGACGAACAGTGAGGCTGTCGGCTTGTTTCCTGTTGGCTGAGAATCCCCATATCAGCCACAGATAGTCGAAACCTTCCATACCCCTTATGGCATCGGCTGAACGGTAAGGAGGCTCCAACACTATCTTACCAAGAAGTTCGGACACCACGCCTGACTGACGGGGTGTGCCGAACTTACTGGTTAAAGGGGAATGAAAAACGGCTATCGTTTCAAGAACCATTTTTGCTCTTTTACTTTTCCATATATGGCTCTGTGCCGAGCACAGTCTTTGCAAGGCGCTTTGCCTTATCACGAAGCTGGGTGGTATCAGCATCGGTATCGCCATAGCAGAGCACCACACCCATGCGACGACCGAAGTGGGCATCTGGTTTGCCGAATATGCGTACGCGAGTGCACTCTTCCTTCAGGGCATCAACAAAGTTGTATGGTATGATGTCGCCCTTATTGTAGTCCTTATCGGCAAGCACCACAGCTGAAACGCCAGCATGCTCCAGACGGATATCGTGGATAGGCAGTCCCATAACGGCACGGAAATGGAGCTCAAACTCAGAGAGGTTGGTGGTATGACCAAGGGTCACCATGCCTGTGTCATGCGGACGTGGAGAGAGTTCGGAGAACACCACGCCAGTGTCGGTGAGGAAGAACTCTACACCCCATATACCATAGCCTGTGAGTGAAGCGGTCACCTTGTCGGCCATCTGCTGGGCTGCCTTGAGGTCGGCATCTGATATCTGGTATGGTTGCCATGACTCGCGATAGTCGCCACCCTTCTGCACATGACCTATCGGCGGACAGAACAGTGTAGGACCATTCTTCTGGGTAACGGTGAGCAGAGTGAACTCAGAGGTGAAGTGAATGAACTCCTCTATTATCACCTCCTTAACGTCGCCACGGGCTCCTGCCATAGCATCGTCGAATGCTTTACGCAGATCGTCAGCACTCTTGACGGTGGACTGTCCATGACCGCTTGATGACATCAGCGGCTTGATGACACAAGGGAATCCTATCTCCTTAGAGGCTGCAACGAGCTCTTCATAGGTCTTGGCATAGAAATACTTGGCTGTGCGCAATCCGAGTTCCTTGGCAGCGAGGTCGCGGATAGCCTGACGGTTCATGGTGTAGTTGACGGCACGAGCTGATGGCACCACCTGAATGCCCTGCTTCTCAAACTCAAAGAGTCGCTCCGTACGGATTGCCTCCACCTCTGGCACTATGATGTCGGGCTTATGTTTGTTTACTACTGCTGCCAGGGCATCGCCATCGAGCATTGAGAACACTTCACATTCGTCAGCCACCTGCATAGCAGGAGCACCTGCATAACGGTCGCATGCCACAACATACTGACCAGCACGCTTAGCTGCTATAACGAACTCCTTACCTAATTCGCCTGAGCCTAATAAAAGAATCTTCTTCATAAAATCTATAATTTGTTAAGTCTTGTGTTATACACTATGATGCTCTGTGCGCTCCCCTAACCTCCCTTATCACTTGCTCTATAAGTTCGGCTGTGCGCTCTATGCCGAGCAGCGAACTGTTTACGCACAGGTCGTAACTCTCGGCTGCTCCCCACTTCTTACTTGTGTAATAGTTATAATAACTGGCACGTCCTGCCTCTTTTTGTCGTATGAACTTGAGTGCCGTATCGTTGTCCATATTATAGCGCTTGGCAACCTCGCTGATGCGCTTGTCCTCATCGGCTGTTATGAACACACTGAAGAGTCCTGGCTTTGTGCGCAGGATATAGTCGGCACACCTGCCCACAAACACACAGTTATCTTCCTTTGCCGCCTTCCATATCACCTCGCTCTGTACCTGAAAGAGCGATTCCTGAGAGAGAGCATTGTTATAGAAATTGCTGGTTGAACGCCCCAGACGACCCGAGAATGAACTGAGTAGTGACTTAAGAGTACCATGGCGCTCGTCCTGCTTCTCAAACACCTTAGGCGCAAAGCCACTACGCTCTGCTGCCATATTGATTAGTTCTGTGTCGTAGTATTTGCAGTCGAAACTCTGAGCAAGGAGCTTTGCTATCTCACACCCTCCGCTACCCAGTTGTCTGCCTACGCTTATAATGAGGTTGTCCATACCTTTTATATATTGGTGGGATATATTTATACTTTCAGTTTCTTGATATACATATATATCATGACATAAGCCATGATGGCTGCTATACCATCACTAAGCGGCATAGCCAACCACACACCCTCCAACCCCATGAAGCGAGGCAGGATGGCTATTAACGGCACCAGGAATATAAGCTGTCGAGACATGCTGAGGAATATGCTTACCTTCGCCTTGCCTATACTCTGGAAGAAATTGGTTATCACCATCTGCGCTCCTATGATGATGAACAGAGCCATGATATATCGCATAGCCACCACGGAATGAGCTATCAATGTTGGGTCGGAGGTAAACATTCTTGCACACTGAGACGGCAGGAACATAGCGATAAGGAAACCCACAGCACACACCGAGGTGCCTGCTATACTTGCCAACTTCAGCACCTCTAACATACGGTGATAATTCTCTGCTCCATAGTTGTAGCCTGCTATTGGCTGCATACCCTGACAAACGCCCATCGTCACCATGACAAAGACAAAGGCTATACGATTGGAGATGCCATAGGCTCCTATTGCCATATCTCCTCCGTAGTTATACAACGCATTGTTGATGAATATCACTACCAGACAGGCGCAAGCGTTCATCATAAATGGAGAAATGCCTATACTGATGATATTGTTTACGATAGGCATATCAACACGCACTTTATCATACTCCAGATGCACCAGTTCAGCCTTATTCGAGAACAGTTTCCATTGCCAGCACAATGCCACTATCTGCGATAGTATGGTGGCATAGGCAGCACCCCGTATTCCCATGTTGAAGGCATAGATAAACAGTGGGTCGAGCACTGCATTCAGCACCACCGTGAATATGGTGATATACATAGCCTCACGCGGTTTGCTGGCAGAGCGCAACAATGCGTTTAGACCCAGATAAAGATGGGTAACAGCATTACCCACGAGGATAATCTGCATATACTCCCTGGCATAAGGCAAAGTGAGGTCGCTGGCTCCGAAGAACTTGAGTATAGGATTGAGAAACAGCAGACACAACGCGCCAAACACCACCCCCACGATGATATTGAGCATGACACAGTTACCGAGTATGCGATTAGCTATATCGTAATCTCGCTGTCCCAACTTCACACTGAGGAATGTGCTGGCTCCCACACCTATTGCGGCACCAAAGGCGGCTGAAAGATTCATAAAGGGAAAGGTCACAGCCAGACCAGATATGGCAAGCGGACCAACACCCTGTCCGATGAAGATGCTGTCAACCATATTATACAGCGACGACGCCACCATTGCCACAATGGCTGGCATGGCATACTGCAATAGCAGACTGCCCACTGGACGCGTGCCTAATTCTAAAGTTGCTTGTTTGTTACTCACCTTTGAAAATCATTGTTTAGGAGTATATTCGCCTACAAAGTTAATAAAAATTCCATAAGTTCGGAAATAAAATATCACTTTTCTGAGAAAAAAATAAAAAAACTTCCAACTTTTATTCGTACCTTTGCAAACGTAATGATTTTATATGACGACACACAACCCCTCACACTCTCGATGCTTAACGGCATTGTGAGAGAGACTATCGAAAGCGAAATGCCTGATTCCTACTGGGTGCAGGCAGAACTGGCGAGTGTACGCGAGAATCGTGGTCATTGCTACATGGAACTGGTTGAGAAGGCTGGCGACGGCATGATAGCCGCCCAGGCTCGTGCCTGCTGCTGGAAAAACACTTGGCTCAATGCTGGCAGACATTTCTGCGAGGTGACTGGTTCGCCCCTGTCCTCAGGCATGAAGGTGCTGATGAGGGTGCATGCCAGCTTTCACGAGGCTTTCGGATTCTCGTGGATAGTGGACGAGATAGACCCCACCTTCACCCTTGGCGATATGGCTCGCCGTCGTCAGGAGATTATCCGCATACTCACTGAAGAAGGGGTGATAGACCTCAACAAGCAACTCTCCATCTCGCCTTTCTGCCAGCGTATAGCCGTCATATCGTCTGCTACAGCGGCTGGCTATGGCGATTTCTGCAACCAACTGGCTGACAACCCCTATGGTTTTCAGTTCCAGACCCAACTATTTCCTGCCATCATGCAGGGTGAACAGGTAGAGAGTTCTATAATTCAGGCTTTGAACAAAATCCACTCCTCAGCCCCTGAATCTGACACCTCAGCCCCCTTCGATTGTGTAGTCATCATCCGCGGTGGAGGAAGCACCACCGACCTTTCTGGTTTTGACACCCTCGCCCTGGCTGAGAATGTTGCCAACTTCCCACTGCCCATCATTACGGGCATAGGTCATGAACGCGATAAGAGCATTCTCGATATCGTGGCCTGTGTGAGTGTGAAGACTCCAACTGCTGTTGCTGAATTCCTGATAGCCAATCTGGCACAGACTGCTGAACGCATCGACACCTGCACCAAACGTATGGCTCTTGCTGTCCAACAGCGATTGGAAACAGAAAAACTCCGTCTGCAACAGTTGGAGCAGTCAGCTAAGAATGTCTTTAGTCTAAGGAAAATATCAGAAGAAAATAAATTAAAGAATTATTTTCTTCAATTACGAAATCTATCTGAGCGTCAGATAATTATAGAATGTAATAGATTGAAATTGTTGGAGCATCGTGCTAATTTGCTCAACCCAATAAACATACTCAAACGTGGCTATTCCATGACCCTTCACAATGGCAAAGTGGTAAGGGATGCTACGAGCCTCAACGATGGTGACGATATCACTGTCATGTTTGCTGACGGTTCTGTTTCAGCCACTGTCAACGGACTCTGACTTCTTTACTTCTCTACCACGCAATCACCTTCTTTATTTTCTCTTTCATCTTCTCAGACTTCACCTTGGGCAGAATCTCGCCACGCAGTTTGAGGCGATACTTTTTTGCTTCCTTGTTCATCTGTAGCATAAGGTAGCCCTGCATAATCAGCATATTGAGTTTAGCCTCTGTATTTATGGTGTCAGTCTGCACTCCGCTGAATCGTCTTATGAAGGTTTCTATGGCCTCCTTCTCCTCATCAGGCAGTTCTTCGCCAGCTTCATGTTTCTGTATAGCCTTATTCAGCCTCACCGTGAAGGAGTCCATCTTCTTATATATGTGCTTATTGCCGTGAGCAAATTTTATCACCTGAATATTTTCAGGAGCTATGTCTATGGTCGAAATAGAGATGAGGTTGCTGATGCTCACTATCACCTTGCCTCCATCTTTGCCCTGATGACTCGTCAGTATTCCCTCAACGCCCTTGAACGGTCCGTCAATTATGCGCACCGTATCACCCTTCTGCATCATCTCACGATTAGGCACTGACAGAGGGGCTCCCTGAGCATAGAACGATGCTGCCTTCATAAACATCTCCATCTCATGGTCGCTGGCTATCATGGGTTTATACTTTGCATGCTCACTGTTTGGCTTCGCATCGCGCATGGGTGACATATATATTAAATGTACACGCGAGAGGTCTCGCACAATCCTCTGCAGACTCATAAAATCGTCTGTTCTGAAGAATACATAGTTCAGGGCAAGTGGTGCATCGCGCTTCACCTCTTTTCCACCTACCTTCACCTTTTTCTGCATCATAGGCACAAAGTGTTCAAACGGCAGTCTGTTAAGCATTTCACAAACTTCCGCTCCCACGCTCCTTGCACGTGCCACATACCAGTATTTCTTTTTCTCAGCCAATATTCCTTTTCCTGAGTTCTTCGTAAATTCTCTGCACAGGCAGTCCCATCACATTGTAATACGAGCCTTTTATGCCTGTTATGCCCACATAGCCTATCCATTCCTGAATGCCGTAAGCACCAGCCTTGTCCATAGGTTTGCAGGTTTCCACATAATGGTTTATCTCTTCATCGCTGAGCTGTTTGAAGGTCACATCGGTACACACACTGAAACATTTCTCTTCAGTCTTGTTTTTCAGGCATACTCCAGTATATACCTGGTGGGTTTTGCCTGACAGTTTGTGTAGCATCCTGCAGGCATCCTGGGCATCTGTGGGCTTGCCCATCACCTCGCCATCACACACCACCACCGTGTCAGCAGTAATCACCACATCGTCTGTTCCCTCTACCTTGTAGGGCACAGCCTTCTTGGTGGCTATGTACTCTGCCACGTCTTTAGCAGCAAGGGTACTGGGGTATGACTCGTCAATGCCCTTTATCACGAGCACTTTGAAGTCAAGCCCCAACCCCTGCAACAGCTCTTTTCTCCTTGGAGAGTTAGATGCTAAGATTATCATTTCTTCTTTAGTTTGCCCACATAAGCGTCTATCACGGCAACGGCTGTGATATTCACTATATCACGCACTCCTGAGTCGAAGTCGGTAAAGTGGATAGGCTTGTTCAGACCCATCTGTATCGGACCTATCACCTCCGTCTCCTGTGAGAACTGCTTGATGAGCTTGTAGGCAGAGTTTGCCGAACTGAGGTTAGGGAACACCATTGAGTTCACCACCTGGTTATGCAGACGCAGGAATGGGTATTTCTCGTCTCGGCGCTCATGGTCGAGGGCGAGGTCCACACTCATCTCGCCGTCTATCTTCAGGTCAGGATACTCCTCCTGCATCTCCCTTACCACGTCAGAAATCATCTTCGGGCTGCCCACCTTGTCTGCACCAAAGTTAGAGTAGCTTATCATGGCTATACGAGGTTCGTCATTGAAGAATCGTATGGTGTCAGCCGTCAGTCGTGCTATATCCTTGATAGCCTCCTTGTCAGGATGGCGGTTTACCAGTGTGTCGGCTATGTAGTATGTGCCACGCTTTGAGTTCAGAATGTGCATTGTAGCAAAATGCTTGTACTGAGGACGAATACCTATGATATCCTGAGCAGCCTGCAAGGTAGAGGTGAACTTGGTATATACACCAGTGATGAGAGCATCGGCATCGCCTGTCTCCACCATCATCATACCGAAGTAGTTGCGGTCAAACATCTTATCGTTTGCCTCCTCAAAGTTGTAGCCCTCACGCTTTCTCTTCTCAGCCAGCACCTTAGCATAGCGCTCGCGAGTCTCGTGGGCATCGTCATGGCGCAGGTTGATAATCTCTATGCCGTCGAGTGACAGGTCCAGACTCTCAGCCTTCTTCTGTATCATCTCTGTGTTACCCAGCAGAATTGGGTGGCATAGTCCCTCGTTCTTAGCCTGAACAGCAGCCTTTATCATGGTTGTGTGCAGTCCTTCTGCAAACACCACTCTCTGTGGGTGCTTACGGGCTGTCTCATACAGGTTCTGTGTCACTCTGGTCTCCTGACCCATCTGCAGTCTCAGTTTCCTCTTATAGGCATCCCAGTCTGTTATCTGCTTACGAGCCACACCTGAGTCCATAGCAGCCTTAGCCACAGCAGCACTCACCTCTGTTATGAGTCGTGGGTCAACTGGTTTTGGTATGAAGTAGTCAGGACCGAACGTGAGGTTATTCACGCTGTACACCTTATTCACCACGTCAGGCACTGGTTGCTTGGCGAGGTCGGCTATGGCATGCACAGCTGCTATCTTCATCTCCTCGTTGATAGCCTTGGCGTTCACGTCCAGAGCACCACGGAAGATGTAAGGGAAACCTATCACATTATTTATCTGGTTAGGATAGTCTGAACGACCTGTTGACATCAGCACGTCAGGACGAGCTGCCATAGCATCCTCATAGCTTATCTCTGGCACTGGGTTAGCACAAGCGAACACTATTGGGTTCTTAGCCATAGAGCGTATCATGTCCTGACTGAGCACATTGCCCTTAGAGAGTCCCAGGAACACATCGGCACCCTTCATAGCCTCTTCCAGTGTGTGCACATCAGTACGCTTGGTAGCAAAGTAGCGCTTCTGCTCTGTCAGGTTCTCGCGGTCTGCTGTTATCACACCCTTTGAGTCTATCATCAGTATGTTCTCCAGTTTTGCACCCAGAGCCACATAGAGCTTGGTACACATGATGGCAGCAGCACCAGCTCCTGACACTACTATCTTCACGTCTTCTATCTTCTTGCCTGCCACCTCAAGGGCATTCAGCAGTCCTGCACTTGATATGATTGCCGTACCGTGCTGGTCGTCGTGCATCACTGGTATGTCGAGCGACTTCTTCAGTCTCTCCTCTATATAGAAGCACTCTGGTGCCTTGATATCCTCAAGGTTTATGCCACCAAATGTAGGAGCTATCTTCTCTACTGCCTCGCAGAATTTCTCTGGGTCTTTCTCTGCTACCTCTATATCGAACACATCGATGCCACCATATATCTTGAAGAGCAGTCCCTTACCCTCCATCACTGGTTTGCCTGACATAGCACCTATATCGCCAAGTCCCAGCACAGCAGTACCGTTTGAGATAACGGCAACGAGGTTGCCCTTGTCTGTGTATTTATACACTGAATCAGGATCTGCCTGTATCTCCTGACAAGGATATGCTACACCTGGTGAGTAAGCCAGCGACAGGTCTGTCTGTGTGCGATAAGGCTTCGTTGGCATCACCTCAATCTTTCCTGGACGTCCGCTCTCATGATAGAGCAGAGCATCTTCTTTCGTAATTTTTGCCATGATTTTATAGTTTTATTTGTTTAAGAACTTTAGTTTTTGTGGTGAGTGTGATACACTCACAAACTGAACGGAGTGTGATACACTCACAGACTGAACGGTCCTATCCGAACAGCAGTTTCAGTCCCTCCTCCACTCTCTGCACTGGGTGCAGGTTGATGGTGAATTTCTTGCCCTTCAGCGCTCCCATGTTGCGCTTAGGTATTATGATGTCAGTAAAACCTAACTTCTCTGCCTCGGCTATGCGTTGCTCTATGCGACTCACGGGGCGAACCTCGCCACTCAGTCCTACCTCGCCACACATACAGAAGCCCACCTCGATAGGCATATCCACATTGCTTGAGAATACTGCTGCTATCACACTCAGGTCCATCGCCATGTCTGTCACCTTTATGCCACCAGCTATGTTTATAAAGACATCCTTCTGTATCAGTTTGAAGCCTACCCTCTTCTCCAGCACGGCAAGCAACATGTTCAGTCGGCGCTGGTCAAAACCTGTAGCACTCCTCTGTGGTGTGCCGTAAGCTGCTGTGCTCACCAGTGCCTGGGTCTCTATCAGGAATGGTCGCATACCCTCCACAGCCGCACTGATGGCTATGCCGCTCATGCCCTCTCTCTCGTCGCTCATCAACAGTTCCGAAGGGTTGTTCACAGGTCTCAGACCTGTCTGTTGCATCTCGTATATTCCCAGTTCCGATGTAGAGCCGAATCTGTTCTTTATCGAGCGCAGAATGCGGTATATGCCCTGTCTGTCGCCCTCAAACTGTATCACGGCATCCACTATGTGCTCCAGTATCTTAGGACCAGCTATCGAGCCCTCCTTATTTATATGGCCTATCAGTATTACGGGCACTCCGCTCGTCTTGGCATATTTCAGCAAGGCACTGGCACACTCCCTTATCTGGGTAATGCTGCCAGGAGCCGACTCTGCCATCTCTGTCTCCATCGTCTGTATCGAGTCCACCACCACCAGGTCTGGTCCTATCTCCCTTATCTGGTCAAAGACCTTCTCCAAGGATGTTTCGCAGAGCACAAGAACCTCGTTCTTGCGCTCCAGTTGGTGCTCAGGCGCTTCGCGGAACCCGTTAACGTTCCCGTTTAATCTTTCCGCCCTCATTTTCAGCTGGTGTGCACTCTCCTCTCCGCTTACGTATAGCACCTCCTTATCCTTCAGTGCCATAACGGTTTGCAGGGTCAGTGTGCTCTTGCCTATGCCAGGGTCGCCACCCAGCAACACTATGCTGCCAGGCACCAGTCCACCACCCAGCACTCTGTTGAGTTCGGCATCCTGCATGTCTATTCGTGGCAAGTCCTTCAGTGGAATATCCTGCAGGCGGACAGCAGATGTTCCACCAGCATCCCTCAACAGTGGATGCGAGTTCTCTCCCTTTGAGGGGGAACCAGAAGCAGTCTTCACCTCCTTAAACGTGTTCCACTGTCCGCAACTGGGGCACTTGCCCAACCACTTGGTTGAGTCAAATCCACAGTTGTCACATACGTATGCCGTCTTCAGTTTAGCCACCAGTCTATTATCGTTTTTCGCACTTCCAATAGGAAGTTTCTGCAAAGATACAAAAAAATTCCCAAGTTCAAAATTATTTTGCAGAATTTTTCAATTTGCCAGCTCTATGGCATGAGCACACATAGCATTGGCACCAAAGCATATCAGGAAGCCCATGCAGTTGAGCACCTCCACCAGTGGCAACACCAGGTTGATAGCCGACACGGCATCCTGTCCCACCACATGACCCACTATCATGGAGTCAGCCGTATGCGCCAGTTGCGATGCAGCCGCTGTCAGCACAGCCGCCATCACGAATGTCCTCAGCGCCTTAGATACAATAAACGAATTTCTCTGTGTCTTTTCCATTATTTATTAAAGGAAATTTGTCGATTTTTTTTTCACTGCAAAATTACTAATTTTTTGTGACAACAAAGAAACTTTTTTCCTTTCTTTATAATCTTTCTCTCACTCATTTCTCAAAATAATTTCTGCTGGCAAAAATTCATGCTTTTTTCCTAAAAATGCAAAAAAAAGCAAAAAAGATTTGTTCGGCATGCAAAGATTCCCTAACTTTACATATATAACAGGTTTATACACTAATCGTTGATATAACACTTTGTGGTCATATCATAATACAAAGCCTCCAGTTCAGGCAAGGTAAGTTTCTCAACTGAATGTTCGATGAGACGTATCAGCTCATCACGACGTCCTTCTTCTGATTGGGTAAATCTACTCATAGTGTCTTATTCCTCTTTTATCAATATCATCTTTTCATTAAACTTCTCTGCAAAGGTAAGTATTATCATTGAGTAGATTTTACGGATTGTGACTCCAATCCGCAATTAAAGGTTACGTATTATTTCATCAATGTATTTTTCAGAAACATTCGAAATCTCTTTCTTATCATAGATGGTCAGCAGATTGATGCAAGTGTCAGTTATGTCAACGACTACATTAAGAGTTATCACTCGAAGTCCTCCTCTCTTACCGCCACCCTTACTCTTTACGCCCAGACGTATTTTACGTTTTCCTCCACCAAGAGAAACCCCAGCATCTGGATTCTCCATAAGCTCATGTTGCAGGGTATCGATGTCATCAGCCAAGGAACGGTATCGTTTTGCCAGACGTTTAAGTTGACGATAGAATTCTTCGGTATAATTAAACCTTACCATAAATTATTCTGCCTCCTGTCTCAATTCATTTACTAAATCATCGAGCGATGGGAGATCTTCTCCAGCAAACCTTCCTTCTTGAGCCTGACGATAACCAAGTGAGATTGTATCTGAGATAAACTTTTTTTCTGCTTCAACAGCAGAGCCTTTTGTTACCAATTTATCTATTGTCACGCCCTTTATAGCTCCAAGAATCTGCTTGAGACTTGGAACGAGACTATTGTCTTCTATATTTAATACAATCTGCGTCATAAAAGTTTGTTCTAATTTCCGCTGCAAATTTACAAACTTTTTTCCTTTCCTCCAAATTTTGAGAGGGAAATATAGACCTATATCTCGTAGTCCAGACAGGAGCGCAGAACGGTGTATGGACGGACTTTTTCGTTGGCTACTTTCACATGTTCGGGATGAGTGGCATAGCCTTTGAGGGCTTCCTCGCTCACGAGGGTGCTGTCGAGCATCACATCGGCATTGGATGATGCCAGTCGTCCGTCGATGTTCACTTTCGCCTCTATCAGACCAGGCACTTTGCCGACCAAGCCTTCCAGTCCTGCCTTTATGCCTTGCTTCACTTGCTGTTTCTCTACCTCTGACAACTCTGGGTTGAGTGTCCATAAAATGATGTGCTTAACCATAATCTGCGTTGTTATTTTGGGGGTTCTGGGGGAATTCTTAATTACACTACAAAATTACAAAAAATCTTTGGAATATGCAAAGAAAAAACAAAGTTTTTTTTGAGGGGTATCGGCAGTAACTACCCCCCAAGGGGTGTCGCGTTTTGCGACGGTGCCTTGGGCAGTATCCCAAAAATCATTTTTGTCATTTTTATCATTTTTGTCATTTTTGTAATTTCGGGAATTGAGGTAGCCTACTGTAGTAAGGAAGAGGGGAAACAATATAAAAATTATATTTATAATTTTTATATTAAAGGGGTAATAGATATATTATATATATATGCGCGTACGTATAGCAAGAAAATGAAAAAAATGATTTTTTTGATTTTTTTGATTCTAGCCATGTACCACTTCACAATACTGATTGCATAGCTGATTTGTTAAAAACTGCCCTGCACAAAAGGGCGAAAGTGTGCAAAAACAGCTTTTCTGAGAGAAAAAGTAATTTTTCTTGCAACGGATTGGGGTTCAGTGGGTTACGCGGTATGTAACCAAACTAAACGGGGAGGAAAACGGGGCAAAGATAAAAGCTATGCTTTTAGCGCTAAATGTAATGCTTTTAGCGATAGAAGTAATGCTTTTACACCCTAAAAGTAATGCCTCTGCAGAGGGAAGGGGTTGAAGTGTTAAAAACTGCCCAAAATTTGCCCATATTAAGTTAAAGTAGTAACTTTGCATTGTCATTCGGAGGAATGACACGTTAACGGGAACGGGTTCCGCGAAGCGCCTGAGCACCAACTGGAGCGCAAGAACGGGAACGAAACGCCATGAAAGGCTACGAAACCTTTTGAACTTTCGATCTTTGACTTACTGATACAGACAAAAGCGGAATGCTACATGATGCGCTTCAACAAGTTGTCCTGCCACCATCTGCCATCCATCACTGGGCAATTGTTGTTGATGATCGAGAAGATTATAAGATGACCATCGGATGTTGTGAAATATCCTGCCAGAGAACTGATGCCTCCCTCTCTGGTTAGTGTGCCAGTCTTAGCCTTGAGTTTGCCCTTCACTCGGGGATGATGCATACGGTCATAAAGCGTGCCATCGGTGCCTGCCAGCGGAAGATGCTGATACACCTCGTTGTAGATGTACTTATGCTCATAGGCATACTGAAGCAAGGTGACCAACAGCCTGGGCGAGAGTTTGTCGTAGGGACACAGTCCGCAACCATCCTCTATGGTGCATGAGGTGAGTGGGTTCATCTTGAGTTCATGTTCCACGAAATGGCGAAGCTTCACTCCCCCATTCTCTCTGAAGTGACCCTGACGACTCACGAGGTAGCCAAGCGGATAAAGGATTGACTCGGCATTGATGTTGGAAGAGTTCTTGAGTGCTTTCTCAAAGGAAAGGCGCATGGGTGTGGTTATCTCGGCTATCTGGGTTGAAGCATGATAGTTGAGTCTGCCAAAGACGATGTTCTCGCTCCTTACGGGTATGCCGATGCGTGCGAGTGCGTAGAGCATCTCATTACGCAGTTTTCTGCCTCCTGAGAATGGCAATCCAAGGAACGGAGTGCGCAGGTCGCCAGGAGTCCAGTGTTCTTCATGGTTCATGCTGTCGTAGTCAGCCATATCGAGCACCACATTGCCCTTCAGTCGCTTGATGTGCTTAGCCTGCAGAGCCTCGGTGAGTTTGTAGAGGCTGTCACGATTGAACATGGGGTCAAACTGCACCTTGAGTGTGATATTGCCCACGAGTGTGTCGCCCACCATCTTGCCTGAGGTGTAGAGACGGTTTCTGTGCACGGCTGAGCGTCCTAAATACCTGATGGCGGCAATGGTGGTGAGCAGTTTCATACATGATGCAGGGCTCATCTTTGAGTCGGCATTGTAGCTGTACACCTCTTGTTTTGCCGTAGCATCATACACCATCATGCCCAGACTGCCTATGGGTGGTGTCTTGGTGACAAAGGAGTCGATACGCTGTTGCAGCTTCTTGTCGATGCTTATCTGCGGAGCTGGTGGTGCACCTTGATATGAGTCATCGCTCTCATCTCCACAGGTATTGAAGATAAGAGCGATGATGATTGCTAATAATATGATTGGTATAAATACCTTTTTCTTCATTTACTTCTTAAAGTAACGATTATAGAGTCCTTCGAAGCCCTTGCCATGACGTGCCTCGTCCTTAGCCATCTCATGAACGGTGTCGTGGATAGCATCCCAGTTCTTAGCCTTAGCGTTCTTGGCAATGCGGAACTTATCTTCGCAAGCGCCAGCCTCTGCATTCATACGCTTCTCAAGGTTGGTCTTGGTATCCCAAACGCAGTCGCCAAGGAGCTCAGCAAACTTAGCAGCATGCTCTGCCTCTTCCCAAGCGTAGCGCTTGAAAGCCTCTGCTATCTCAGGATAGCCCTCACGATCAGCCTGACGAGACATAGCAAGATACTGACCTACCTCTGAGCATTCGCCAGCGAAGTGGTTGTTGAGGTCCTTGCGCATCTCATCGTCGATGCCATACTCGTTAGCTACACCTATAACGTGCTCCTGAACGAACTGCAGGGCACCTGTATTCTCTTCGAGTTCCTTAAACTTAGAACCAGGAACTTTACACTGTGGACACTGTGCTGGTGGCTCAGTACCTTCGTAGATATATCCACAAACGGTACAAATGAATTTCTTTTTCATAATGTTTTAGATAGTTTTTTAGATAAATGAATAATGTTTTTGTATGTGACCGTTAGCAAAGTTATTAAATATATCTGAGGGATGCAAGAAAGTGAGCGTATAATTTTGTTTATTTAACTAAAAAGAGGTTACTCACCGTCAGTTTCCTGGGTCATATCTATCTCTTCGTGGTTTTTATTCACAAATTTATAGCCAAGGAAGGCAAGGTCCTGAGACGGAACGATGTCAAAGGATGGTGCCAGGAATGGTATGCCTGAGCCATACTTGAGTTGCCACTGGCGCTTGATGCTCCACAAGCCCTTATTGATGAACGAAGCAACGTAAGGGTGAACGTAGAGAATGAAGTGCTTCTCGCCCACTTTCTGGGTGAGGTAGGCTATCTTCTGTTCCAGGGTGTCAGTGAAGAGCAGACTGCTCTTGATGGTGCCCTTGCCCATGCAGGTAGGACAGGTCTCCTCTACCCTCACATTCATGGCTGGGCGCACTCGCTGACGGGTTATCTGCATGAGTCCGAACTTGCTCAGTGGCAGTATGTTATGTCGAGCCCTATCCTTCTGCATATTCTTACACATGCGCTCATAGAGCATCTGACGGTCTTCGGCAAGGTTCATGTCGATGAAATCGACAATGATGATGCCACCAATATCGCGCAAACGCAACTGGCGAGCCAACTCGTCAGCTGCTCCCAGATTTACGTCGAGGGCGTTAGCCTCCTGTTCGTTAGTGCCACGAGAACGGTTGCCACTGTTCACATCCACCACATGCATAGCCTCAGTATGTTCTATAATAAGGTAAGCGCCATGCTTGTAGTTTACCGTCTTGCCAAAGCCAGACTTCACCTGCTTGGTGACATTGAAATTATCAAAGATAGGCACCTTGCCATTATACAGTTTCACGATAGCTGCACGCTCAGGGGCTATCATCTCCACATAGCGTTTCACCTCCTCATAGACTGCTTCGTCGTTGACCCACACGTTTTCGTAGGTTGGGTTAAACAAATCGCGAAGCATGGCAACGGCACGACTGGTTTCCTCAAACACCAGCTGAGGACGGTCAGTAGCCTTCTGTATTCGGCGTTGCACATCCTCCCAACGACCTATGAGCTGTGACATATCCTCCTGTATATCCTCAATGCGCAGTCCCTCAGCCACTGTGCGCACTATCACACCACAGTTCTTAGGTTTGATGCTATGCACCATCTGCTTGAGTCGGCTACGCTCCTGACCGCTCTTAATCTTGTTAGACACACTGACCTTATCGCCAAAAGGCATGAGGACGAGATAGCGACCAGCAAAGGATATCTCGCCAGTGAGACGAGGTCCCTTGGTTGAGATAGGCTCTTTGACTATCTGCACCAGCACATCCTGTCCCACGGTCAGTATGTTGGCAATGCTGCCCTCCTTAGGCAGATCGGGCATCTTAGATGCCTTGTCAAAAGGAAAGAGGTTCTTGCGGTCGCTGGTAACCTGCTTGAGCCATCGCTCATAAGAATAATAAGGTATGCCGAGGTCGAGATAATGCAGGAAGGCATCCCTCTCATAGCCCACATTGACAAACGATGCATTAAGACCAGGCATTATCTTCTTGACCTTGGCAAGGTAGATATTGCCCACAGAGAATGAAGCATCGCGAGGTTCGTTCTGGTATTCCACCAGGTCTTTATCCTCGAGCAACGCAATAGCTATTTCTTTCTCTCTAACGTCTATTATCAGTTCGCTGGTCATTGGTTTGGTTTTAAGGGGGTTCAAACGCGCTGAAGCGCTAGTTCTTGCGCTCCAGTAGGTGCTCAGGCGAGCAAGCTCGGAGCAAGGGTTCTATTGAACTTTTAAACTAAAAAAAAGAGCAAGAGGCTTCATATAGAAGTGTTCTCTCGCTCTTTTAGTTTTTTTAAAAAGTTTGATTGGGAATGTCAGCAGGGCTTACTTGCTCTTATGACGATTCTTTCTCAATCTCTTTTTACGCTTGTGAGTAGCCATCTTGTGGCCCTTCTTCTTTTTTCCGTTAGGCATAATTGTATGATTTTTGTTTGATTATATAATCGTTATCTTTTCTTTAATCCTCAGAGGTAACCTCCTCACCTCTCATGCGCTGCTGGAAACTTTTTGCAGGCTTGAATCCAGGGAAGTTGTGAGCTGGAATGGTGAGAGTAGTGTTCTTTGAAATATTACGTGCTGTCTTCTCTGCACGCTTCTTAACAACGAAAGTGCCAAAGCCACGGAGATAAACATTCTCCTCATTACACATTGCGTCACGTATAATTCTCATAGTAGCCTCTACACATACTGTAGCATCCTTCTTAGCAACACCTGTTGTTGCTACTATTTCGTTGATGATTTCTGCCTTTGTCATATTTTTTTATAACTTGTATTTGTATGATATTGGGTTCATTATTCGAGCTATCACGCTCAAAGTGGTTGCAAAGTTACAAAAAAAATATCTGTTTTGAAAATCTTTTTACACTTTTTTTTGCGTTTTATCAATATAATACGCAAATAATTAAAACTCAAATAGATTTATGTCAAATAAATGCCAGTGGAAGCAGTTCCTCGATGCTGTTGGCAATGATGGCTTCTGTTTTGGAAAGCATAAGGATGCGAATGCCTGACTTGTATCGCTTTTGCGTCTCGGATATCACCTGACGGCACATACCGCAAGGGGTGACGGGCTGTGACACTGTCTCGCCTTTGCTTTCAGCTGTGAGGGCTATTGCCACTACAGGCACTCCAGGGTAAAGGTTCTGGGCAGTGGCAAGGGCTGAACGCTCTGCACATATACCACAGGGATAGGAGGCATTCTCCTGATTGGCACCACGGACTATCTCGCCATTCTCAAGCAGAACAGCTGCTCCCACATGGAAATTGCTATATGGGGCATAAGACAGGAGTGTGGCTTTCTGTGCCTCCTCAGCAAGGAGAGCATCCTCAGCCATCAGTTCGTCGAGTTTACAGGTCAGCATGGGTTAACGGTTAATGGTGAATGGTTAACGGTTAACGGTTAATGGTTAATGGTTAACGGTTAATGGTTAAAGGTTATTATTCTTTCTTTTCTTCGTAGAAGGTTTCGTAGCAACCCATGTCTGGGGTTTCCTTACGTGGTTTGCCAAGTATGTCATCCTTACATGAGGTGGTGGCATCAGCCACACCTATGACAGGAGCATCAACCCGTGGGGTGAAATCGTAATAGAAACTTGTGCCGTCTTCATTAACAGCCACAAACAAGCCCTTGCCACGATATTCCTCAGTGACATTGGCATCGTAGATGTCATTCTGCAACATCTTCTTAGAATACTCATCCGTAGGTTCGGGAGTGCGCAGATAGCTGTGCTGAAGCAGAATGTCAGGGTCGTTCTCCTTCTTGAGAGGGAACCAGTAAACCTGGTCTTCGGCATAACCTGTAATGATGGAGTTGTCAACCCTCATTCTGAAAGGCAACGGTTTGTCGGTATCGAGATAGTCAGACATTCGCAGAGCATACTTACGTGAGGCAGTATAGCCATAGAAAGAGGCAAGAGTGGTGCTCTTGACGTCCACATTGCCACCAGTAACGCTAAGGCAGTGACCACTGGCATTGGCAAGGAGACAGTTCTCGATGTTCACCTTCGACTCAAAGCAACCCAGAGCATCACCCAGCACATTCATAATGGTGGAATGCTTCATGGTGAGTTTCTGAGGCATATCGTCAATAGTCTTGTAGTCAGAAGAGTCGCAATAGATGCCATACTCCGAGCCATGGAGGTCGAGGTAGTTTATCTCATTATTCTCAGATGACTTCTCGAGGGTGATGCCTTGCCACTTGCCAGGTATCTCGTCATAACTGAGCTGGAGAAGCGAGTCGAGACGGTCGCAACGGAAGATGACTTTCTCATCCTTACCGCTATTGCCATTGACCACGAGTCTGCCCTTGACATTCATACCACCATTCTGATGGAAATAGATGATGGAGCCAGCATTAACGGTGAGGGTGACATCAGGATTGACTATGAGGCGACCATGAATAATGAGAGGTCTCTCGCCCTTGTTGTCGATGACGGAATCCTTTGTTAGCACATGATTATTGAGGGTATCAGCATCCCAAGTCCAAGCCTTGAGGTTAATCTTATGCTGGCGACCGCTTTCGAGGTTGAAGCAGATGTCGTCAGTCAGTGGCTGGGGTTTCACAGTACCATTCTCCTTAAGCGAGGTGAGTTCCACCCACACACGCAGAGAGTCGCCATTACGCAGTTCCATAGGCATCGATATGGTGTTATTCTCCTCAGGAGTGATGTTGACACCATTGACATTAACGCGGAAACCAGTCTTATCGGCGCCCTTCAACTGCTGGATGGACTGAATGCGAATGCCATCGCCAGAACGGTTATAGACCATAACCTTCTTAGAAGCCGATGGTACCTTGGAAAAGACGGTGTCAAGGCTCAGGGCTTCATTGGATATGGTGAGGATGTTGTTGGGCGATGTAGAAAAAGAATCATTGTCATCACAACTTGATATGGTGAGCACCAGTGCAAAGAGTAATGACAAGAGAGTGTTTATGTGGAAAAAATTAAGTTTCATCTCTAATAATAACGGATGGTGAGGCATTTTATTGTATCCGTTGTTATTGCCACTTTAGAAGACACCCTCTCCCCTACCAGCCACACTATCTCGCCAGAGGCATCTTCAAGCACCAACTGGCTCTGACGCTGAAAATAATTACGCTTGCGGTCAGTGAGGTAGTCACTAACCAGTTTGTAACCCTTCATGCCAAAGGGAGTGAACCTGTCAGCAGCCTTTGCAGGACGAAGGGTAAGAGGAAATGCCACCTTTTCAGCGTTGAGAGTGGCAACGGATGGTTCTCTGCTGACCTCAGACATTGAGCCAAACTCCTTTTCCTCGATACTGATGGTAACAGTATCGCCAGCATAACGGTAATTGCCACATTCAGGTATCACCATCAGGGGCAAAGGAGCGAGGGATTTGCCGATAATGAGCGAGGCTCTGTCCATAGCCGCTATATAGTGTTCTGATTTCCATATCTTGCCAGGTTGGGCAGACTGTATGCTGTCGTATATCTGCTGAACCTGCATGGAGTTAAAGCCTCGCTGACTGAGAATCTCATGAAGCACAGCCTCAGGAGAGGGTTGCTGAGAGAGCATCTCAAGGTCAATGGCATTATCCTTGAAACAGAGACTAATGCTATCACTTATCGCTTTGTCATACACCTTTACGGCTTCAGTCACATGGTCTATGGTGTTGCTGATATTATCAGTGGCAGAAGGCATGATGTCCTTCAGCACAGGGATGAGGTTCAGGCGAATCTTGTTGCGCTGAACATCAGCCACCATGTTGGAACTGTCAGTGATGTAATCCTGACTGATAGAGTCGAGATAAGACAGAATATCATGACGTGAAAGGCACAGAAGCGGACGGATAATCATGCCGTTACGAGGTTTGATGCCCTCTATACCGCGTATGCCTGTACCTCTTAATATATTAAGCAGTACGGTCTCGATATTATCATCCCTGTGATGTGCCACGAGAATGCCCTTGGCATCAAGAGCCACTCGCAACTGCTCGAAATAGTTATAGCGCAATTCGCGAGCAGCCATCTCAATACTTATCTTATGAAGGGAGGCATATTCCTTGGTGTCGAAGTGAACCTTATGCAACACTATGCCGTGAGACTGACAGAGAGAATCGCAGAAACGCTCGTCGCGATCGCTCTCTTCGCCCCTCAGTTTGAAGTTGCAATGAACAGCCTCAATGTCATAGCCCAAAGAGAGCATCATCCTCAACAGGCACACAGAGTCAGCCCCACCTGAGAGGGCAAGAAGATATTTGCCACTGTCAAGCAGAGAGTGCCTGCTGATATATGCCTTGACCTTATTCAACATAGAGAACCAAGCCCTTGAGGTATTCGCCCTCAGGATGATAGATGTTTATAGGATGGTCAGCAGGCTGGTGAAGCTGGTGCAAGATGCGAACCTTGCGACCAGCCTGAGCAGCAGCTGTGAAGACAGCATTGCGGAAATTGTCTTTGGTAACAACCTGAGAACAAGAGAAGGTGAAGATTATGCCACCAGGTTTAATCTTCTCAAAAGCCTTCATATTAAGACGAGTGTAGCCCTTGAGAGCATTACGCAAAGCCGCACGATGCTTGGCAAAGGCTGGTGGGTCGAGAATAATAAGGTCGTAGTTGTTGCCAGCCTTATCGAGGTATTTGAAGGCATCCTCGCAATAAGCCACATGACGTTTGTCATCAGGAAAATTGAGGTTGACATTCTCAGTGGTCAGTTCGATAGCCCTTGAAGAACTGTCAACAGAGTGAACCAGCTCTGCCCCACCCCTCATGGCATAGAAAGAGAAGCCACCAGTGTAGCAGAACATATTGAGCACCTTCTTACCCTGAGAGTATTTCTCAAGCAGAGAACGGTTCTCACGCTGGTCGATGAAGAAGCCTGTCTTCTGACCACGAAGGTAGTCAACACGGAACTTCAGACCATTCTCCAAGGCAACAGTATCATTGGTTCCACCATAGAGGAAGGTGTTCTCCTGACTGAGGTCAGCCTTGAAAGGAAGGGTTGTCTCACTCTTATAATACACATTCTTTATGCGAGAGCCCATAACCTTGACCAACTCCTTGACAATAACGTCTTTACACATGTGCATACCCACTGAGTGAGCCTGCATGACAGCAGTATCGCCATAGCAGTCGATGACAAGACCTGGGAGGTTGTCGCCCTCGCCATGCACCAGACGATAGGTGTTGTTGTCAGGATTATCGGCAATACCAATATCCTGACGCATCTTCAGGGCTACGGAGAGACGTTTGTTCCAGAAGCCCTCGTCGATAGTCTCATCAGTAAAGGTGAGGATGCGAACGGCTATGGAACCTATCTGGAAATGTCCACGACCAACAAGAGCACCATTGTAAGATATCACATCAACAATGTCGCCCTCACTAATCCCTTCATCCATGCTCTGTATGGCACCAGAGAACACCCATGGATGAAAACGCATGATACTTTCTTCTTTGCCTTTTTTTAGATATATCTGTTTCATTGGTTCGTTGGTTAAAGAGGGGTTCATGACGAAACCCCAACGGTGGCTATTCTGTAATGGTTGGCTCTGGTTCTGGCTCAGGAACTACGATGAGCTGGTAGTCCTGAGTTTCTTTGAGTCGGATGTATTCCTCATAAAGACGGACGCAAGCCCAGGCATCTGTGGCAGCATAGTTCTGCTGTTTCTCAGAGAGCACATCGGCTTCCCAGTTAGAGAGCTGTTCACGCTTTGAGATACGTTCGCCAAAGAAGTTGGCATAGAGTTTGGCAAGGCTCATATCCTTGATGCCAAGTTCAGCCATGTGGTCCTGCAAGTCTATAAAGCCACCAGGAGTGAACTCACCTCTCTTGTGGAGCATCATGAGGTCATCATGCCAGGAGAGTCCTATCTTCTTCACCTTGGTTGACTCAAGGAGTTCTATGACTGGCGCACAGAGTCCAATCCTGTTGAGACGAAAGAGGAAACAGGTGTCGTGAGTGCTTACCTGCAACAGAGCCACCTTATTGGTTCGTCCTTTTTTGAAGACAGGACGAGTTTCAGTGTCGAAACCTAAGAGGTCTTGCTGCAACAGATAATCGACAGCCTTCCTTGCTTCATCCTCTGTTATTATGACAATCTTGCGACCAGGAAAGACGATACGAGGCAATGACCCTATCTGTGTCTTGTCATATTTACTATATAGTACCTTCATTCACTATTCTTATTTAATAAGGTACATCGTCATTAGATATATGACCACCAGCAAGTGGGTCATCATCCGCACCAAAAGAGGTGTTGAGTGATGAACTCCTTATATTGCCACCACCAGAATTAGCATAAGGGTCATACTCGTCAGGATTAGCAAAGCGGGTGTATTCGCCTTTGAATGAAAGGGTTACATCCTTGGTGGCACCCTTACGGTGTTTAGCTATAATAATCTGTGCCATACCCTTCAGTGAGTTGCCCTCAGAGTCCATATCCAGACCATAATATTCAGGACGATGCACAAAGAGTACCATATCGGCATCCTGCTCTATGGCACCAGACTCACGCAGGTCACTCAACTGAGGACGGGCACTGTTGGCTGTTCCTGCACCAGAGCCCTGACGCTTCTCCACATCACGCGAGAGCTGTGAGAGGGCTATGATTGGGATGTTAAGTTCCTTGGCAAGACCCTTCAGAGAACGAGAAATGGTTGACACCTCTTCCTGACGGGAGTTGAACTTCATGCCGTTAGCATTCATCAGCTGGAGGTAGTCAATCATGATGAGTTTGACCTGCTTCTCCTTAACCAGGCGACGAGCCTTGGTTCGTAATTCAAAGACAGACAAACCTGGTGTATCGTCAATATAAAGAGGAGCACCCTGCATCTTGCCTATGTTGTTGTCGAAACGTGACCACTCATCCTGACTCAACTGACCATTGAGGATTTTGGAACCAGGCACAGAACACACATTAGAGATAAGACGGTTGACAAGCTGCACATTATTCATCTCAAGAGAGAAGAATGCTACAGGTTCCTTATTGTCAATAGCTATATTCTTGGCAAGGGAGAGAGCGAAAGAGGTCTTACCCATGGCAGGACGACCAGCGATGATGATAAGGTCAGAATCTTGCCAGCCAGAGGTTACATCGTCAAGTCCTGTATAGCCAGTTGACAGACCAGTGATACCACCAGAGTTGCTTGCCGCTTTCTCTAATATCACACGAGCCTGCTGAACCACCTCGTCAATCTGAACATAGTCCTGACGCATATTCTTCTGAGACAGCTCGAAGAGTTTGCCCTCAGCCTCCTGCATCAGTTCGTCGATGTCCTGTCCCTCGTCAAATGCCTTTGTCTCTATGCTTGAGGCGTATGAGATAAGTTGGCGAGCTACATACTTCTGAGCCAGGATGTGGGAGTGAAACTCTATGTTGGCTGATGATGCAACAGTGTTAGACAACTCAACGATATAGGCACTGCCTCCAACCTGGTCGAAGGTGCCTTCCTGCTTCAACTCCTGACACACGGTCATGATGTCAACAGGTTGTTCTCTCATGCTGAGAGTGAGTATGGCATTATATATCTTCTGATGACGAGGGTCATAGAAGGTCTCAGGATGCAACAGTTCACTCACAACGGTGAAGGCATCCTTATCTATCATCAGGGCTCCGAGCACCACCTTCTCTATATCGACAGACTGTGGAGGCAGGTGTCCCATAGAGGTATCGACAGGAGCTGAGTTATTATTTCTTCTTGAGGATCTTGAAGTAGTATTTGCTGGCATATTGCGTTATTTTGCTATTTTCTTTTAGTTCGATTTCGTTGGTGCTATTAGGGAAGATACCATATACAGTGCTTCCAGAACCAGACATTGAGGCATAGACAGCACCACTGTCATATAATGCCTGCTTTACCTCGCCAAGGATGGGGAGCTTGAGGAATATGCTGTCCTCGAAGTCATTGTGAAGGGTATCGCGCCACTGGGTTATGGGGGTGTTCTGCACTATGTCCTTACAGTTAAACTTGGGAGCATGAGGATTGATACCTGCATAAGCCTCCTTGGTGCTTACTGCTACATCAGGCTTTATCAGCACAAGGAAATATTCGCCCTTGAGAACTGAGTCATTAGAGGCGAAAGGTGTCAACACCTCTCCCTTTCCCTCTGCATAAGCCGTTTGGGAGGTGATGAAGAAAGGACAGTCAGCACCTAACTGGGTGGCGAAGTCCTGCATCTCTTCTGTTGACATACCGAGTGAGCACAACTCGTTGACGGCTCGTATCATGTAGGCTCCGTCGCTGCTTCCTCCACCCATTCCAGCCTGCGAGGGAAGATTCTTGGTCAGTATCACCTTTATGCCTGGCAACTGATAATGCTGGCTTATGAGGTTATAAGCCTTTACCACCAGATTCTTCTCAGGTGGACACAATTCGGTACAACCCAACACTTCGAGCTGGCAACCTGGAGTATCAGACAAGGTGACATCCATCTCATCATGGATGTCAACAGGATAGAACACCGTCTCGAGGTCGTGATAACCATCAGGACGCTTGCTTACTACGTTCAGTCCCAGATTTATTTTTGCACAAGGAAAGAGTTTCAAGGGTTCAAGAGTTCAAAGGGTTCAAAGAGTTCAAAGAGTTCAAAGGGTTTCAAGCTCTTCCAGCCACATTTTGGATGAGGCATCACTTGGCATACGCCAGTCGCCACGAGGTGAGAGCGATACAGAACCCACCTTAGGACCGTCAGGCAAACAAGAGCGCTTGAATTGTTGTGAGAAGAAGCGACGGATGAATGTCTTGAGCCACTTGATAATGGTCTCGTCATCATACTTATACTGTTCGCCATTGGCAAAGGCATGTTTGGCAAGCATCAGTATCTTAGAAGGTTTGAAGCCATGACGGAGTACATAATAAAGGAAGAAATCATGCAGTATGTAAGGACCAACGAGGTCTTCAGTCTTCTGCACTATGTCGCCATTCTCATCTGCAGGGATGAGTTCTGGAGAGATTGGTGTATCTATGATGTCAAGCAGGGTGAGTCGGCTTGCTGGGTCAACACCACTATCAGCCACATAGGTGACGATATATCTGATGAGGGTCTTAGGAATAGAGACATTGACACCATACATAGACATGTGGTCGCCATTATATGTAGCCCATCCAAGAGCGAGTTCAGAGAGGTCGCCTGTACCTATCACCATACCATTGAGCTGGTTGCTGAGGTCCATGAGTATCTGTGTGCGCTCGCGAGCCTGACCATTCTCATAGGTCACATCATGCACATCGATATCGTGGTTGATATCCTTAAAGTGCTGGATGCAAGCCTCCTTGATGCTTATCTCGCGAATGGTGATGCCAAGAGACTTCATCAAACTCATAGCATTGGAGTAAGTACGGTCTGTAGTGCCAAAGCCTGGCATGGTGACTCCCACGATACCTGTGCGAGGCATCTTGAGTTTGTCGAATGTCTTGACACAGACAAGCAGAGCAAGGGTGGAATCCAAACCACCACTGATGCCAATGACAACAGTCTTGCAACCAGTATGCACCAGTCGCTTGGCAAGACCAGCCACCTGAATATTGAATATCTCCTCACATGATGCCTGCATATTCTCTGACTCAGGAATGAATGGTGTTGGGTTAACCTTTCTCAGCAGTGTGAAGTCCTTAGGGTTGATAGACTGGCAATCGATAAAGCGGACAAAAGACTCATGGTTGAGTTTGTTGTTGACATTCCTCTGGGCATTGACAAAGGTAGTATTGTTTCTACGGTCAGAGCGCAGTTTCTCGTAATCTATCTGTGAGATAACCAGCTGTGACTCGAAACTGAATCGCTCGCTCTCAGCAAGGCACTTGCCATTCTCATAGATATAGGCATTGCCACCATAGACCACATCCTGAGTGCTCTCACCAAAACCACAACCAGCATACACATAGCCAGCCATAGTTCTGGCACTCTGCTGGGCAAGCAACTGGCGAAGGTAGGTATTCTTGCCAATGAGTTCGTCGCTGGCGCTGAGGTTGAAGATGATATCGGCACCAGCCAGAGTGAGACGGGTTGATGGTGGTTCGGGAGCCCAAACATCCTCACACAGTTCCACACCAAAGAGGACTCCTGTGCTGGTCTTGAAGATGGTAGGCTGAGGAGAAACCACGATACGGCTTCCAGCAAAGAGTACCTCTGTCTCGTGGAGGTCCTGAGCAGAGGCAAACCACCTCTTCTCATAAAACTCGTTATAGTTAGGCAGATAAGTCTTAGGAATGATAGCGAGAATAGCTCCCTTCTGTATCACCACAGCACAATTCAGCAACAAACCTGACACCATGACTGGTGCACCCACGATGCTGATGATATCTAACTGGCGAGTGAAGTCGAGCAACATCATTATTGACTGTTCAGCAGCATCGAGCAACAGCTGTTGTCTGAACAAATCCTGACATGAATAGCCTGTGACAGAGAGTTCTGGGAACACTATGATTTCTACGCCCTGACCCTCAGCGCGCACTATCATCTGCTCCATCTCTTGTACGTTAAAAGCACAGTCAGCCACCTTTACATTAGAAATAGCAGCTGCAACCTTGATATAGCCGTAATTCATAATTGTTTTTGATTTCTCACTGCAAAGTTAATATATTTTTTTTGATTTCTTTTGTTTTATACAACAAAAATCCCCTTGCAAAAAGAAAATGCTACTTTTGCAAGGAGACTTTATACTTTATACTTTATACTTTACTCTTATTCCTCATCCTTCTGAGCATTCTCAGCTATGAGTTGCTGCTGAAGCTCGTTAGGAAGAAGTTCATAAGAAGCAAACTTAGTGTTGAATGATGCTCTACCACCTGTGAGACTTGAGAGAGCGATGCTATAGTTGCTGAGCTCCTTGAGAGGAATCTTAGCCTGCAGCTTCTGGTAGCCATTCTCCATATCCATACCCATGATGAGAGCACGACGACCCTGAAGGTCACTCATCACATCACCAGTCATATCAGCTGGCACATAGACCTCGAGGTCATAGATAGGCTCAAGAATCTTAGGTGCTGCATTGCGGAATGCCTCAGAGAAAGCATTACGGGCTGCAAGCATGAATGAGAGCTCGTTAGAGTCAACTGGGTGCATCTTGCCGTCATAAACGATGACACGAACATCACGAGCATAAGAACCAGTGAGTGGTCCTCTCTCCATCTTCTCCATCACACCCTTGAGAATAGCAGGCATAAAGCGCATATCGATAGCACCACCAACAACAGTGTTGATGAATACGAGCTTACCACCCCACTCCAGGTCTATCTCCTCACGAGACTTGATGTTGCACTTAACCTCCTGACCGTTAAGCTTATAGGTCGTTGGGTCAGGCATTCCGTCAGCATAAGGCTCAACGATAAGGTGTACCTCACCAAACTGACCTGCACCACCAGACTGCTTCTTGTGGCGATACTCAGCCTGAGCACTCTTGGTGATAGTCTCACGATAAGGAATGCGAGGCTCAAGATACTCAACCTGAATCTTATCGATATTCTCAAGGCGCCACTTGAGTGTGCGAAGGTGGAACTCACCCTGACCACGAACGATGGTCTGGCGCAATTCCTTTGACTGCTCCACCACCCATGTTGGGTCTTCCTGGCGCATACGAGTGAGGGCACTCATCATCTTCTCAGTCTCAGCCTCGTTCTTAGCCTTAATAGCACGAGAATACTTAGGGTTAGGATATTTTACGAAGTCGAAGCGGTTTTCGCAATCCTTACCATTGAGAGTGTTGCCTGTCTTTACATCTTTTAATTTAACAGTACAACCTATATCGCCTGCTACCATCTCGTCAACAGGAATACGGTTAGCACCAGCAGGTGCATATATCTGTCCTATTCTTTCCTTAGAACCGCGATCGGCATTGGTAAGGTCGTCGCCAGACTTAATCTTGCCACTCATAACCTTGAAATACTGCACCTCGCCAATGTGTGGCTCAACACCAGTCTTGAAGAAATATACTGACTCTGGTCCGTTGGCATCAATGGCAACTTCCTCGCCACGAGTGTTGTGCACCTTAGGCATCTCGTCAACATGAGGAACAACATTGCCCAGGAACTCCATAAGTCTGCGAACACCCATGTCCTTGCCTGCACAAACACAGAATACAGGGAAGATGCTACGAGTGATGAGTCCCTTGCGTATGCCCTCACGAAGTTCGTCCTCAGTAAGTGTTTCAGTCTCAAAGAACTTCTCCATCAGTCCCTCGTCATTCTCAGCAGCAGCCTCTACGAGAGCCTTGTGAAGCTCCATAGCCTTATCCATCTCCTCAGCAGGAATATCCTCAATGGTAGGAGCACCACCATCTGGTCCCCAAGAGTATTTCTTCATCAACAGGACATCGATGAGAGAATTGAAATTCGGTCCTTCATTGAGAGGATATTGTATAGGTGTAACCTTTGAGCCGTAAATCTCCTGCAGGCGCTCGAGGGTGGTATGATAGTCACACTTCTCAGCATCGAGCTGGTTTACGAGGAATATTACAGGCTTCTTGAGTTTCTCAGTATAGCGGAAGTGGTTCTGTGTGCCAACCTCAGGACCAACCTGACCATTGATGAGCAACACACAGGTGTCAGTAACCTCAAGGGCTGTCAGAGCTGCACCAACGAAGTCGTCTGAACCTGGACAGTCTATAATATTAAGTTTCTTGTTGTTCCACTCAACATGGAATACGGTTGAGAAAACAGAATAACCATACTCATGTTCTACAGGGAAATAGTCGGAAACGGTATTCTTCTGTGTAATACGTCCACGACGATTGATGATACCAGCCTCATAGAGGAGAGCCTCAGTGAGGGTGGTCTTACCCGAGCCGTCATTGCCAAGGAGTGCAATGTTCTTGATTTCACTGGTCTGATAAACTTTCATAGATTTCTTTGTTATAGGTTAGTTAGTGTTTATGATTTTAGTCGCTTAGATGCAAAGGTACAAAAAAATGAAGAATGAAGAATGAAGAATGAAGATTTCTTCTCCTTTTTAGCATTTATTAAGATTTTCGCTACACTTAACGGACTTTTCACCATGATTAGTCACAAAAAGAGCGGAACCAACCCACTTAAGGTCAGCTCCGCTCGCTCAATTATTGTTTAACGCTGTGTTATCTTACTGCTTCTGCAGTGTAGCTGTCATACTTCCGGCATTCAGTGTTGCAGTATTTCCATTGATGCTAACCGTACCAATGAACTGTTCACCGCCACTAAGCCTAAGTGTGAGAGTATTGCCAGAATAACTGTAGGCATCGATGTGAGGATCGCCCTCTGTGTACATCTCGCCATTATTGCCAAACACCATAACCCTACCTACTGGAGCACCAGACATACTGCACTGAGTCATCTTCCAGCGACCCTTAATGCCACCTGTTGGGTAGGTGTATGAAGACTTCTTCGCTACGATTTTGAGGTAATCACTATTTGATGATTTTTTATATTCACCATTGAGCACATTGCCCTCGCTTACGAGTACGAGTTTACCACTTGCACCGTTGGAAATGGTGAATCTCAGACGTGTGTAACCATCCTTTGTCTCCTCATCACATGTGTAGGTGAATGTCTCATTACTGTTGCTGATGGTGCATGTACCATTCTTCTTGAAGGTGATGCTCTGGCCAACCAATGGATAGTCAGAAGCTTCATCCATTGTCACGTCCCACGTACCTACCATCTTGGTAGAGTTTACCTTTACCTCATCATCGTCATCGCCACTGTCATCACCGCCTGAAGATGAACCATTCTTCTCCATAGTGTATGTGTAACTCCTAGATTGACCGCCAGCTGTTACAGTAACAGCAGCATTAGCACTACTTCCACTAATATTTACAGTACCAGATATCGTCACTGTGCCTATCCTAGCAGAAAATGCTTTTGAGTCATTGTCGTAGGTAAAGGTGCCTTCGTCACCATTGCTGGTGAATTTACCATTAGCATAGAAAGTCATCACGGTTCCAACACCAGGTCCGCCCTGACTATTTGCAGGCGTCACCTCTGTAAGAGTCCAAGAACCGAGGATGTTGGAGTTGCTACCACCGCCACCGCTAGGGCCATCATCATCACCACATGCAACGAATGTGAATGCACTCATTACAATAAATGCTAACGCACTGAATAGTTTAATGCTTTGTTTCATCATAATTGTTTGGGTTTTAGTTGTTTGATTAATAAAATACAGTTACATTTAGTTATTTGGTGCAAAGTTTTACTTGATTACTTTCTTACCAGCCTGTATCGTCAGGCCCTTGCTGTCAGCATTTACCTGCTGACCTGCTGCGTTGTAGCACTTGCCTGCGAGCTTTGCTCCCTCAGCCGTTACTTCGCCTACAGCAGAAGTTTCATTGTATTCTACTCCGTTCAGATACACCTTATAATTATAGTTTGATTCTGAGTTGACTGCCTTGTAGTCATTCCACTTCTTGGCAACGTTCTCATTATTACAATAAATTATCAAGTTACCCACGTACCAACCACCAGGGAAAACGTGCTCTCCTATAGTGATATTGCCACCGATATTGCAGGTTAGATCGTAAAATTTTACATTATTAAACGGTTGTGTGTTATTATTGATTTGGTTAAACATAGAGCGAGGAATAGCACAATCACCATCATAGTTAAGGGTTACTTTCTCGATTTCGGTGTATTTTGTGAAGATGCTCTTACAAAGGGCTACGTTGTCTATCTCTATTATGTCCGTATTATCTTCTATCAGCATTTCTTGACCAGCCATCTGCTTTGTCATGGTTTTGAATGTTGACTCCAAACTATTCTTGTCAAATTCTGTAAACTGGGCAGGCTGAGAATTGTCAATACGGGAGAGCTGAAGAGTCATCTTGCCAATGTGCTTATTTCCATCGAGTTCCTCCACTGTCTTACCAATAAGCTTTCCTTTAAAATTGTTGCTAGCATCCGAGAAAGGTACCTCGAGATAGTAAGGCTTTCCTTCCTCTGTCAGGATGGTTATATCGCCAACTACGAAGTCAGCCTTTGCTCCCATAGCTATCGCTACGAGTGCTACTAAAAGTGCTAAATACTTTTTCATTATTTCTTCTGTTTATTATAGGTTTGTGTAAAATAAGGTTAGTCCTAAAAGTGTTGGGAAATAGACAGAAAAAGAAAACGTGGACTGTTTTACTATCGTCTACGTTCTTGAGGCATCGCCAAACGCCTAACCCACTATATCCGAGTAAAAGCCCACGTGCTAGCACGTGAGCATCCATACTTTTACTCTTGTGGGTTCTTATAAATTTGGCGAATTTTCAAGAACAAGATTCAAAGCGGACGCTTCAGTTTCTATATGTCTTTAATCTTTTTGAGTTATGTCATAGGCTAATTTTTTTGATTTTATGCGATTCGTTGCAAAGTTATGAAAAGTTTTTGTATCTGCAAAAAAAAATGAAATAAATTTCTATTTATCGTAAATCACCCTGTCTATCTTTATGTCTTCAAGCAGCGTCTGGTGTTTTTTGTAAGACTGGGGGATAAAACTTATTTTGCAACGCTTGATGTGCATTGCTGGATTGAAGTCCTTGGGGTTTTCGAAAGCCTTGCTCTCTATATCCATCTTCATGGTGCCAAGGAAAGGCAGCTGTACCCTGTTGCCCTGTTGTAGATGGTGCTTCAGCACATCAACAAGTTCACGCAGAACCTGCACTACATCAGACGCTTTTGCACCACAGTTTTTCTGTATTTCCTCACACACATCATCCATAGTAATGGTGTTGTAATGCATCGTCTTTGCCGTATATTTGCCATACGACACGATGTTCTTTCTTGCTCCTTTGGTTATCTTTACTATCATAATATCTGGTTGTTTTGTTGCATACAAAGGTAATAAAAGTTCTGCTCTTCTGCAACAAGACACATAGCTTTTAACTCCTGTAGCATAGCTTTTATTGAAAATTAACTGGTAAATTTACAAAATTAACTAGCTAATTCGTAAAATTAACTAGTTAATTTGAGGTAAAAGCTAAGCCTCTGAAGATGGAAGTTTAGTATTTGGGGCTAAAAGCTTAGTCTTTATGGCTAAAAGCTTTGTGTCTGGGCATCAGAGCTCAGCATCAGAACACTGGAAGGTGGTGCCCTTTGACATATCACCAGTGGTGAGACCCAGTTTGAGCCACTTCATGCGTTGCTTGGAGGTGCCGTGAGTGAAAGACTCTGGCTGTGAATAGCCGCGAGCCTTCTCCTGAAGGTAGTTGTCACCAATCTTCTGGGCACAGTCGATAGCTTCCTCTATGTCACCATCCTCAAGGGAGCCAAACTGGGCATTGTCATGATAAGCCCAAACGCCTGCGTAGAAATCGGCAAGCAGTTCGAGCCTGACGCTGATTCTGTTGGCATCTTTCTGCGATACTCTCGCCATCTGGTTATGTGCCTTGTCGAGGATACCAAGCAGGTATTCCACATGGTGACCCACCTCATGGGCTATCACATAGGCATAGGCAAAGTCGCCATCAGCACCCAGTTCCTTTTTCATTGAGGTGAAGAAGGTAAGGTCAATGTAGAGACACTGGTCGGCACTGCAATAGAAGGGTCCCATAGCAGACTGTCCGTTGCCACAACCAGTCTGCACACTGCCTGTGTAGAGCACCATGCGAGGGGGAACATACTCCCTACCCATTTCCTTAAACACCTCAGTCCACACATCCTCAGTGCCAGCGAGCACCTGGCGAGAGAACTTTGCCAGTTCCTCTTCTTCAGGTGTGAACTCGCGACCGTTCTGGGTCTGGGTGGTAACATTCGCCATCTGCTCGCTTGTTACCATCTGCAGGGCATCAAGAGGATTGCCTCCCATCACCCAAGTGATAAGTGCCACGATAACAAGTCCGCCAATGCCCATTCCTCCTATGCCAGCTGAGGAAAGGCCGCTACGACGACGATCATCTACATTAGTGCTTTCTCTGCGTCCGTTTAGTTTCATAATTTTTATTGTTTAGGGGTTCAATAATTCAAAGGTTCAAAAAGATTCCCGTTAACGTTAACGTTCCCATTAACTCATGGTATCAACAACGACGAGTCTCCATAGGAGAGGAAACGGAAGTCATTATTGAGTGCATAATCATATACCTTACGCCAGTCTTCGCCTATCAGTGCTGCTATGAGCAACAACAGGGTGGATTGGGGTTGGTGGAAGTTGGTTATCAGTTTCTCCACCACATGAAACTTATATCCTGGTGCAATGATTATCTTGGTGCTTGTATTCAGGATATTGGTTTCGTGTCGAGTCATCCAATCGAGTATTGCCTTGAGAGCTGTTATGGAATCCACCTCAGCCTCATCGCCCAGATAGGGAGTCCACTGGTTGCTTATGCTCAGTTGGTTTTCATCATCTATCTCAGGATGGCGAAGGAGTGTGCAACCAATATAATAAAGGCTCTCGAGAGTGCGAACAGAAGTAGTGCCCACAGCTGTCACCTTGCCCCCATGAGCTATGATATTCTCTATGGTCTTACGATGCACAGTGATATACTCGCGATGCATCTCGTGACCCTCTATCTCCTCACTCTTCACAGGTTTGAAGGTGCCTGCTCCCACATGGAGCGTAACCTCGTCGCTATCTATATGATGCTCATGAATATCTTCAAGTACGGCATCAGTGAAATGCAGACCAGCAGTAGGAGCTGCTACACTTCCCTTGATTCTGGAATAGACAGTCTGATAGGTGGTCTTGTCGCTCTCCTCAGTCTTTCTGTTAAGGTATGGAGGAATAGGCAGTTCGCCTATGGCATCGAGAATCTCTGAGAAAGAGACATCACCAGTCCAAGAAAAATTGAGTATATGTCCAATGCCATTCTCCCCTCCCCTTTCCACAGAGAGTTCTATCTCTTCGTCATTCACCCTTATAGTGCGCTTGAGCGAGCCAGTCTTCCACTTCTTCAGATTGCCCACCAGACCAACCCAAGAGCATTGCGAATGAGTCTGGAATATCTGTTCGTAGTCGCGAGGCATATATGGTTCGAGCAGGAATGTCTCGATGAGTGCTCCTGTCTCTTTATTAAAATGTATGCGAGCCTGTATCACCTTGGTGTTATTATATATCATCAGGGAACCAGGCGAGAGATAGGTGGCTATATTCTTAAACACATCATGAGAGATGCTACCTTTATTATACACCAGCAACTTACTCTCGTCGCGCTTGGCAACAGGGTATTTGGCTATTCGCTCATCAGGCAACTGATAAGTGTAGTCTTTTATCTTTATGTGTCTTGGGTCTGTGGACATTTTTCAATCTTTCAATCTTCAATAATTCAAGGGTGTCACTATGGCATAGATATAAGTAAGCAATAGTATCAGGACTATCACTTCTATGTCAAACTTATCAATGCCTGAAGGAGTGTATTTCTCTGATATAGCATACTTTACGTTGTATAATCGAAGACAGAAACGTCTGTAAATCAAGAAGGCTATACTACCAGAAATAATACCCCACACAAATCCTACTGAGACATCAGTAAAGAAATGCTGTCCTAAGTAGAGTCGTGACCAGCAAAGGGACAAAGACCAGCATACCATGAAGAAGGTAAGCAGTTTGCTCTTGGTGAGGTAAGCAAAGAACATGGCAAGAGACATAGTGGTTGCAGCATGAGAAGAGAAGAAGCTATAGTCATTGCTATGGAAGTTTCCTGCTATATCAGCCAAATATTTGAACTCTGGGTCGTTGCAGGGTCTTATTCGCTCAAAGAGGGGTTTGGTAATTACTGAGGTGAGACCTGTTGCTATCAGCACTCCAAACACAGCACAGCCAAAACAAACAGCTATCTGTTGCATGTTGTCATGATTCTTTATAATCAGCACAAACAATGCTATATACAAAGGCAACCAAGTCCAAGCATCAGTTATGACCAATGCGAAATGGTCTAACACTGCACTCTGACTGCCAAACAGCGAATCAATGAAATATCTGTCTATCTGCTCTATCATATTGTCTATTAAACGGGAACGTTAACGTTAACCCTTTGAACTTTTGAACCCTTAAATTACTTCTACTGAGGCTGATGGCATCCAGCCTTGTCTTCCATCAGAGAGTTCTATCTGATACCATCCTTTTATGTCAGAATCTTTTATGTTTACTGATGTTCCTTCATGAATGACAAAGGCATCTGAGGATTTGTGTGTGGGAGAGCTCTTTACTGTTACCATCTCTGCTGTCACCACCCCTTTGTCCTTTGCCAGCAGCATTTTATGCTGATGCCAGGCAAAGAGTATGGAAAACAGGAAGGTAAGGGTAAGCACCACTGAGGAATAAAAGGATATTCTTCGAATGCCTATCTGCTCCACAAAGAGATACAGAAGGAAGCATATCAGCGACAGGGCAAATGCCACAATGGAGATAACAGCCCAGTTGTCAATGGAAAGCAGACAGACAAATGCCTTGTACCACTCAACAAAAAAGATGTCAGAACTTACGGGCAACCTGTCGATGGTCTTGTTGGCTGTAATCTCTATGTTATGTCGTATGTCACTATTGGCAGGACTCAGTCTTGCTGCTCTCTGGTAGGCTATCATAGCCTCTGGATAATCACCCATACGGAAATAGGCATTACCCATATTATAATAGGTCTCAGCACTCTGTCCCTGCTTCAGGGCAGCATTATAGTGGGTTATCGCCTTCTGATAATGTCCAGAGCGAAAGGCTGCATCTGCATTCGCCTTGTCTTGAGCCCCATACCCCCTGACGGGAAGTAAGAAGTAAAAAATAAAAAGTAATATGTAAAGACTCAAGGGTAAAGTCTTTTTTCTATCTATCTGGTTCATAGTTTGTCGATATTTGTTATAGCCTCAGAGGCGAGTTGGTAGGTATGCTGCATATTGCCCATAGGGTCGCCTGGAGCATAACGGGCATATTCGCACTCGTCTATAGCTGTAATGAATGACTTGATAGTTTCCTCTGGAGTGCCTCGCTGGGTGAGTGTCTCAGAGATATTGTCACGAGACAGCTGTTCGCTTGGCATAGCGAGTTTGTCGCTGACATATCCCCAGAGAGCTCGCAACACTTCGTCATAGAAATCATCCTTCTTATTTGCCTTCATAAACTTGTTTGCCTTACGCAAACGCTTGGTTGCCACCTTGTTGGCATTCTTGCTTCGCATAGCGATAACATCACGGAACTCCAGAGCCCGCTTGCGGAATATGATGAACAACACCACAAAGGCTGCAAAGATGGATGCTATAACACCATGATAAACCTTTGAGCCAAAGAAGGTGAGTGAAGGGTGTTGCCTGTTGGTCTCACCAAACATTATATCATGAATGTCATTATCGTTATACTGTGAGTAGCTACCTGAGCCACTGCTGCCATTACCCTTCTCCACCTCTATGTTAAATGACTGGGTGGTAAGAGTCTGGTACTTATTGGTCTGGGTGTCGAAATATATGAACTTGATGCCTGGCAGAACGTAGTTGCCCATATTGCGAGGAACAACCAGAATGTCATATATCATGCTTCCTGTCACACCATCTGTGGTGAGTTTGGTCTTGTCAGTCACCTTGGCATCATACTTCTCAAAGTCCTTAGGCACATTGAGTTCTGGCTGCTTGAGGAGTTTCATGTTACCCACTCCACTGACCACAACCCTTACATTGACTGGGTCGCCAGCCTTTACCTTGTTCTTGTCTATAGATGAAGTGATGGTGAAATGCCCCACTCCACCAGAGAATCCTGCTGGTTTGGCAGGCAGAGGCATCACCTCGATATTCACACTTGGAGCAGTGAAGTCTTTCTTCACCTCTATGTAGCCTGAACCACCATTGAAGAATGCCTCAAAGGGGTCAACATTAGGATTCTGCTGCATCACTATTCCCTTAAACGTCAGACTCGGAATTGTCAGCTTGCCTGTCATCTGTGGGAACATGACATACTCACTCCATGTGACACAGTTATATGGCTTACCATTCACTCTCTCTATGTGGAATGTTTTTTGTTGGGGCAAAGGAATCTCCTGGGTATGGAAACCCTTCAAATCAGGCATCTTACCCTCCAGGGCTGTTAGCTCCACCTGAGTATAGACCTTATATGTGAGAAGTATAGGCTCCTGTTCATACACCTTCTGTTTGTTGGCTGAAACGCGCAAGAACAAATCCCGACCTGAGATACGAGCTCCTGCTCTATCTACTCTGCGAGCCTGCTGCTGAGGGTAAGAGTTTCCTCCACCACCTTGCTGAGCCTTTCCGCTGACAGTAATCTTCAGGGCTGAAGAAGCCACATTATTGCCTGCTACAGTACCCTTGGCTGAAGGAATGACGAATGTGCCGTTCTTATTAGCCATCAACACATAGGTATAGGTGACAGACGACTGCTGAGAGGCATGTCCGTTGACGAATGAGAAACTCTGCTGGGTACTGGTGCTTGGACCCATGAGTACCTCAAAGGCATCAGGCACATTACCCATGTGGAAATTCTTCACGTCTGTGGTGTTTACCACATAACGCAACTGAAACTGCTCGCCCACAGCCACATGGGTAGGTCCCTGCACAGTTATCTTCTGTGCAAAGGTTACAAGGGGCATCAGGAGAGCCAGTATGATATGTGTAATATATTTTTTCAAAACTTACCAGTTTTTCTGTATGTTACGACGACGAGGCTGACTCATAGCCTTATTCAGGCGTTGCTGGGTAGCCTTCTCCTCCTGGATTGCTGCCTGCAACAACTGTTCAGCATTCTCACGACTCATCTGCTGAGGCTGTTTCTGGTCGTTATTCTGCTTGTTGTCGTCTTTATTCTTATCTTGGTTCTTATCCTTATTGTTTTTGTCTTTATTATCTTTGTTCTTATCTTTGTTTTTATCGTTTTTATTCTGCTGGTTCTGGTTGTTCTGATTTTGGTTCTGATTCTGCTTTTGCTGACGTTGGCACAATACGAGGTTATAGCGAGTCTCGTTGTCGTGAGGTGTGAGTCTCAACGCTTCCTTATACATCTCTATAGCAGGACCATACTGCTGTTGTTTCTGCATTATCACACCCATATTATGATATGACATAGCTTTTCTCTGTTTGCTCGTTTCAGCCTTAGCCGAAGCCTGGAACATCTCCATAGCGAGCGAGTCCTTGTTTTGTGCCAAGAGGGCACAACCCAGATTATACATAGCCTGAGAATTATTAGGGTTAGCCGTCAAAGCCTTGCGATACTGCACCTCAGCCTTTGCAGGACTCTCCTGCACATTCTGATGGAAAGTACGGTTGCCCTGTCTTATAAAATGTCTGTCAGCATTCTGGGCATTTGCAGAGAGACAGCATAACAGGAGCATAACAACAGCCGAAACATTACGTTTCTTATAGAGCGAGAACTTCTTAAAGAACGGATTAGCCGTTTCAGAGATTACTACCTCAAGTATCAAGAGAATTATGGCTAAGATACCAAACCACTGATATACCTCCTCAAACTCAGAATATACCACACTCTCCATATCACCTTTCTGCATCTTGCTGAGTTCGTTGTTCAGGCTTTCCTGTGCAGCTGAGGTATTGTCCACATGTATGTATGTTCCCTTGCCAGCAGCAGCTATGTCTTTACACATCTGCTCATTCAGCGAGGTCATCACTGTGTTGCCTGTATTATCAGTTAGGAAACCTCCACCTGCTACTGGTATTGGTGCACCAGTGGGGTTGCCTATGCCCAGAATAAACACTTTATAGCCCTTCTCGCTTGCCTCCTTGGCAGCCTCCATAGCACCACCCTCATGGTCTTCGCCATCAGTGATTACGATTATTGCCTTACCTATGTTCTCCTGTTGGGTGAAACTGTTTGCAGCCAGATTGATAGCCTCACCTATATTGGTGCCCTGAGTCTGAATCAGCGATGGCTCTATATTCTGCAAAAACATCTTGGCTGATACATAGTCACTGGTGATTGGCAACTGCACATAGGCATCGCCAGCAAATACTATCAGTCCTATCTTGTCTTTCGTGAAGTGGTCAACCATATTCTCTATCAGCATCTTGCTCTTCTGCAGTCGGCTTGGTGCCACATCAGTAGCAAGCATGGAATTAGAGATGTCCAGACATATCAGTGCCTCTATGCCGTTACGTTTCTCATGGCTCACCTTGGTGCCCATCTGCGGACGTGCAACGGTTATTATGACAAGGGCGATTGCCAACTGTATCAACATGAACTTTCCCCATCTGCGACCAGCCGATGCATCAGGCATCAGGGCATTGATGAGTTGTTTGTCGCCCAGTCGCTTTATATTCTTTCTGCGTCGCCATTCTGCCCATGCCATCATGAGCACCATAACGGGTATTACGGCGAGCAAGTATAAATATGTAGGTGAATAAAAATGCATCTCTTATAACCTCCTTAGCAGTGTTAGTCTCAGCAACATCTCAAGCAAGAGCATGAGCAGGGCTGCGATGGCGAAAGGCTGGTAAGCCTCATATTTCTTAGAGAACTTCTTGACCAGTATGCGCGATTTCTCCAGTTTGTCTATATCGCTGTATATCTGTCTGAGTTCCTTGTTGTTCGTGGCAAGATAGAAGTTTCCGTCGCCTGTGGCTGCTATACTCTTCAGGGTGGTAGCATCTATCTCGTATGCTGCAACACGTTTTGAACCCACACCAATGGTATATACCCTTATGCCCAGACTCTTAGCAATCTGTGCAGCTGTAAGTGGTGAAATGTCACCCATATTGTTGGCACCATCCGTCAACAGTATCACCACCTTGCTCTTGGCTTTGGAATCTTTCAGTCGCGAGATGGCATTGGCAAGTCCCATACCTATAGCCGTACCATCGCTTATCAGTCCTGTAGCAGCAAGGTCTGGTCGTACATTTTTCAGCAGATTAAGCAGTGAGGCATGGTCTGTGGTCAGCGGACATTGGGTGAATGCCTCACCAGCAAATACTGTCAGACCTATATTGTCATTCGGACGGTCAGCAATGAAGGCTGCTGCCACATTCTTTGCTGCCTCTATGCGGTTAGGGTTCAGATCCTGTGTCAGCATACTCGTAGAGATGTCGATAGCCAACATTATGTCTATACCCTCCACACTGCGGTTGTCCCATGCGTTTCTGGTTTGCGGACGAGCTAAGGCTGTGACTATCAGCACGAAAGCCGCACAACGAATTATCATTGGCAGGTGGATAAATCGCTGTCGCAGACTCATGGGAGCATTCTTATATACGAAGGCATCACTTATGGTCAGCGAAGCTTCCATCTTATGCTTTCCACGATTACGCCACAGCACATACCATAGAATATATGGTACTAACAGCAGCAGTAACAGGAAGTATATGGGTTGTGAAAATTCCATCATGCTCTTATATCATACAGTTGCCAGCAAACATACACTATGATTGCCGTAGCAAGTATAATCATTATTCCTATTGATATCTTCAGCCAGGTGCGTGCCTGCATAGTCTGGCGTTGTTGCTTGGTTATGGTAGGCTCTATGCGCTCCTCCGTAGGCACATTCTCCTGTTTGGTGGTATTTATGAAGTCGATAGCCGAAACGAGGTTGCGGTCGTTCTCGCTTATCGCTGTAGTGTATTTGGCAAACTTCACCAGGTCAGCGGTCTCGAATAGTGAGGTCAACTCCTGCAGTTTGCTCTGGTCTTCCTCCTGTTTCAGGTGGCTTATTATCTCTGCCGAGGTCATTTCCTTGGCATTGAATCCGAAGCGGTCTTGCATGTAGAGCCTCAGGGCATCAGTCAGTGCAGTGTAGTATGCCTTTACTTCATCCTCTGTATTTGCCCTGTCTATTCCTCCGTTCTTCAGTGCCTGGATAGTGTTGAGGGCCTTCTGGTGTGGTGGTATTCTCTTTACTATGCGCACCTTAAACTTAAACGGTTTGTTGCTCTTGAGTCTGATGTATGCCAACAGACACAGTATGTATAACACCACTGCAGCAATGCCCAGCCACAACAGCTCTATCCACTCCGACCACAGGAAGGGGTTGTCCTGAACATCCTTAGGACCGAAGAACTGGTTAGGATGCAGGGTGTCCACCTCTACGGTGAGCACCTTCAGCGCCAGGTTGTTAGTTTGCAGGGTCTTGTTGTCTATCTTTACATTCTGCTTGGGAATGTAATAGAGGGTATCCTCAAACGATGTCAGTACCAGGTGTTGTGACACCTTGATAAATCCGTCGTTGGCATCCACTGTGTCTATTATTGGAGCATCGACCACTTCCACTCCAGGAGTTATCTGTTGCTGAGGTTTCCATTGTGGGAACACCACCCTCTGTCCTGGCTTCACTGTAGCAGATATATGGTAGCCTGTCTGCTCACCCACAAGTATCTGAACAGAGTCAATCTTGCTCTCCACCAACCCCTGCGCCTTTACTGCAACAGGAATTGATAACACCATGAGCAACAATATGTTAAGAATATACTTCATTCCGCTTTTGTTAACTATAAACTGTAAACTGTAAACTATGAACTATGAACTATGAACTGCATCATGCTCTCATCGCGAACAGCTGCTGAAGTGCCGTTACATAATTGCCGTTAGTAGCCACACTCACATAATCTACTGAATTACGTTGAAACACCTGTCTTACCCTCTCCGAATGCTCTCTCCAGTATTTGTTATGGGCCATTCTCAGGGGTTTGTATGAAGTGTCTATATACTGCTCGTAGCCTGTCTCTGCATCATGCACTCGCAGTATGCCCACATCAGGCATATTCTCCATCAGCTGGTCGTAGATTCTTATACCAACCACATCATGACGCGAGTGACATATCTGAAGGGGTTTCTCAAAGTCCTTACGGTCGTAGAAGTCGCTCATCAGGAAGGCTGTGCAACGTCTCTTCTGCGTCTTGCCCAGAAACTCCAGTGCCACACCGATGTCAGTCTTCTTTGATTCAGGCTCAAAGGAGAGCATCTCATGTATTATATACAGTATGTGTTTTCTGCCCTTTTGGGGTGGTATGTATTTCTCTATACGGTCTGAGAAGAATATCACACCTATTTTATCATTATTCTGTATGGCTGAGAAAGCCAGTGTTGAGGCTATCTCAGCAGCCATCTCAGCTTTGGTCTCCACCCTGGTGCCAAAATTCAGCGAGCCAGAGACATCCACCAGCAGCATGACGGTGAGCTCGCGCTCCTCCTCAAACACCTTGACATAGGGACGATGAAAACGGGCAGTGACGTTCCAGTCAATATCTCTCACGTCATCGCCATACTGGTAGTCGCGCACTTCTGCAAATGCCATTCCCCTACCCTTGAATGCTGAGTGATACTGACCAGCAAAGAGATTGTTTGACAGTCCCTTTGCCTTGATTTCAATCTTCCTGACCTTGGAAAGTAACTCCGTTCCGTTCACGGTACCTCAACCTTATTGATAATCTGACTTACTATGTCTTCTGTTGTGATATTATTAGCCTCTGCCTCGTATGACAGGCCGATACGATGACGCAAAACGTCATGAGCCACTGCTCTCACATCCTCTGGAACCACATAGCCTCTGCGCTTAATGAATGCGTAAGCGCGTGAAGCCTTGGCAAGGTTGATGCTGGCACGAGGTGAAGCACCAAAGGTGATCATCGGACTGAGTTCGTCCAGACCGTACTGCTTAGGGTATCTGGTAGCAAACACCATATCGGCTATGTACTGCTCTATCTTCTCGTCTATATATACCTGCTTCACCACCTCACGAGCCTTCAGTATCTCGTCGGCACTTGACACTGGGAGAATCTCAGGCATACTGCCAGCAAGGTTCTCACGCATAATCTTCTTCTCCTCCTCTATGGTAGGATAGCCTATGATAACCTTCAGCATGAAACGGTCCATCTGTGCCTCAGGCAGTGGGTATGTACCCTCCTGCTCTATTGGGTTCTGCGTCGCCATCACCAGGAAAGGCTTAGGCAGAGCCATAGTATTGTCGCCAATAGTCACCTGATGCTCCTGCATGGCCTCCAACAGTGCACTCTGCACCTTGGCTGGGGCACGGTTTATTTCGTCGGCAAGCACGAAGTTTGCAAACACAGGACCCTTCTTAATCTGGAAGCCCTCCTCCTTCTGCGAGTAAACCATAGTACCCACCACATCTGCAGGCAGCAGGTCAGGAGTAAACTGTATTCTGCTAAACTTACTGTCTATCAGCTTAGCCAACGTGTTTATGGTCAATGTCTTGGCAAGACCAGGCACACCCTCCAGCAATATGTGGCCATCGCTAAGCAGTCCTATGAGCAGTGACTCTATCAGGTGCTTCTGTCCCACTATCACCCTGTTGAGGCCCGTAGTGAGGTTAGTAACAAAGTTACTCTGCTGTTCTATCAGAACATTCAGTTCTCTTATATCAACTGTTTCAGCCATAATCGTGAACTTTCTTTATTGTTAGTTAATCCTAATTCCTAATTATTTAATGCAAAGATAATCAAAAATCCTGACATGAGCGCCAAATTAACAATCATTTAATTATTTTCCACTATTATAAATACAACAAACCACCGTCGCAAGACGCGACAGTGGCTATATTCTTGTGCTGGAGAATAATCAAATTCTGTTCAATAAGCTAAAACTTAATTTGCATAATTATTGATTCTATCAGCCATCATGTTTCTCACCTCATTCCATGAGGAGTATTTTCCTTCAGCAAAATCTCGTTCAGACTGCTCGATATCTGCCATTGCTTTGTCCCATGAATCAGGACCTGCAATAGGGATATTATCTTCTATATCACTTATCATTTCCCTTTGATAAGCAACAGCAGCAACAGGTTCTTTCGCCATGCCTGACTCCTCTTCATATTTCGGATATTCTTTCTCTGCCATTGTACAATTATTTATATTTCTGCTGGCAAATTTACAAACTTTTTTCCTTTCCTCCAAATCTTTAGGGGAAATATAGATTTAGGAAGATTCAACTCCAAAATGCAACTATGTCTGCAAAGGTAAGAAAAAAGTCTGAACTGGTGCCATAAATCCAAGTTTTTTTCTAGGCCTTGCATTGATTTTGTATTGTATTTGCTTTATTTGTTCT
>Ga0310691_10000311_pt1 | contig 98657 bp, 112 predicted proteins | sample 176DNAGHGlowgp2_FD_203887 | JGI IMG/M metagenome (GOLD analysis project Ga0310691, IMG submission 203887) | Sheep rumen microbial communities from Palmerston North, Manawatu-Wanganui, New Zealand - 1766 DNA GHGlow gp2 (v2) (version 2) | ecosystem: Host-associated > Mammals > Digestive system >...
TTGAATCTGCTTAATCTTTTCAGTATCCTGAGCAATCCAATTATTAATTTCATCTTCACGGTTTGGAATTTCCTTCAGTATTCTGTTATACTTAGAAATATTTGATGAATACTGATGTAATTCATTAATCTTTGAAATGATTTCTTCTCTGTTCATATTTATTTGATTTTAAATGTTACTTCTTTACATAAAACTTCTTATAGAACACATATTTCTTATTCTCAACGAAATCATGCCATGTGCTACTGAAATAAGACCAAGAAATTTCTTTTTCTTTATTCTTATCATTAACTTCATATAGAATTCCTTTACGATACTTATAAGAATATTCTAAATCATGGTCTACATTACAATATCCATCTTTAAGATTACTAGATAATGATACAAATATCTGTACTCCGTCTTTTAATAATTGAACAGCTTCATCTCGTGTTCTAATAATAGATCCTTCTAGTGAATACTTATTTTCAACATCATTATGAATCTTATTTGCCATTTTTGATACTGTACTCATAAAAATAGGCATACTATCATCAGATACAATACAACAAATTTTTGATGCTGAAACATTTTCATCAATATCACTAAATGGTAATGCAGCAAAGAAATATTGCTTAGCTTTAATTACATTCCAAATAATCTTAATCTTTTCTTTAAATACACTCATATTCTTAATTAATATTTTATTCCATCATAACATACAAAATTATATATATCGTCTTCAACATAATATTGTCCAAATCTTCTCATTAACCCATATTTTGTTTCTTTTGTAAACTCGTTTTCTTCATTTACAAATTGTATGTCTTCTTTAGGAACAAATCTGAATTTTCCTTTTCCTTTTTTGTCAAAATAGAATATCTCAGCAACCTTCATTTTCTTCCAAGGATGCTTATTATTTATTCTTTCAAATAATCTTAAAACTTTTACTTTAATATTTGAATTATCAATATTTTCCCATATTGCAGTATCTGAAGTCAAATCAAGTTCTTTATTATAGCATAATGTATGATCTAACCAAAATTGTGCATCTTTCTTATTATCCCACAATTTTGATTCATCATACCATTGCTCATTAACTTTATATTGAATATTAGGAGAACAATATCCTTCATGATCAATATAATCTACTTTTATAGATACTTCCTGAACATATCCTTTCTTCACATAGTTCTTGTAAATAAAATATACTTCTTGGTCTGGCTTATATTCAAAACTTATACTATACATATTTATGTTTTTAAATTATATATAAATATAGATTTTTTCAAATAAAATTCAAAAATAGATAGTAACAAAGTTACTATCTATTTACTGCTTGTATTTCAGATATACTATTTACAATCAATTCCGGTTTACCTATGAATTCCTTTAACTTCTTGCAATCTGTATATGACATTGCAGATCTTAAATAAGATATCATATTCTCAACCCATCCTGATAATGTATATTTTACTGGTAACCATTTTGTAATTCCTTCAGCTGTTTTAGTCTTTTCACCATTCATAGATTTCTGTCCATCTGCAGAAGCCATACCAAAGAATTTTACATCAATATGTCCTATGAATTTTAATTCATGAAGTTCTTTAAGTTTTTCTTCATATTTAAGAACTGCTAATTTATATTCTGTATCATTTGGTGATAATGTTCCAAGATTAACATTTGCTTTCATATTATCCATTGAAGTCTTCCAAGGTTTTATGTTTTCTTCAATAAACTCTTCAGTATATGTTCCCCACCAATTATCATTTACTAATTTAAAGTTTTTATATCTTTCTAATGGGTATGTTAATCTAATCTTTTCTTTATTAGTTGTCTTTTTACCAGCAGATTCAATACATTGTGCAAATAGACTACCAATCATTACATAGTCTGCACCTAATGCTAATGCTTTGATTACATGATCATAATTCCTTATTCCACCATCAGCAACAATTGCAGGATATTTTATTACGGATTTATTTTCAAATTTATCTTTAATCTGTTTACATTCATGAATTAATGATGCCTGAGGGTAATGGATGCTGCAGTTACTCGTAGTGATGCATCCTGAACCGCCACCTATACCAACACGAATAAAATCTACAGCAGTTGTATAATATCCTTCATTATCAATATATTTAGCGTTCTTACATATCCATTTATATGTTTCTGCATTAGCAATATTACCTGTCATAATAGTCAATTTATAATCATTAGCCCTTGCTTTCAATTTTGCAGTAATGCATTTTTCATATAATGATTTCATATGACCATTAGCAATATCTATAACAACGAAATAATGTGTTCTAAAATCGCCAATTCTATCTTTATGATTTTTTATAAAAAGATCTTCAAATTCTTTTAATGATAATGCTACCCAAGTCTGTTCATTCATTAATTTCTTACGAATCTCAAAATCAATGTTTCTTGGTAATATTGGTGTTATTCCATTTTCTAAAAACGTGTCTAAATTATCTTCATTAACTACACTTGCCATTGGAGAAGCAAATATAGGAAGGAATTTATTTTCTGAAAATAGATTACATATAAATGGATCACATTCAGATCTAGAATTAATGTTTGAAATAGTTGAAGGAACGATTGTTATATCGTTATATGAATAACCAATTTTTGATAATAACATATTATTAATTTAATTTAATATTAATTTAAAAATCTTTTTCTGGTGGTACCTCTGGTGCATTATAAGTTTCATATACCCATAAACATATTCCAAAAATAAATATTGCACCAATTATATAAAATATAATGTTCATATTAATGTTCGTATTTAATTTCTGATTGTTTAATATTATCAAAGAATCTTACTGATTTCTTTTCATCCAAGTCGTTATCTCGTTCATATGCTCGTAATGCTTCAGATATAATCCAATATGTTGTACGAACTGGAACATTTTGACCAATCTGTGCATAACCTCTATATTTGTCGCCTTGAAGTTCAAAATCATGTGGCATACCCATCAAATGCAAAAGTTCTCTTATGTTCAATAATCTGTCTTCGTCATAATGTATACAACTTTGAACCATCTTAAACATTACAGCAGGACAAATACCATCTTCTTTCAATAATCTTGGCAATGAATGATAGACACCCTTTCCTTGAGACATCTTAAAATTGAAATGATCAACAAAGTGAATCATGTATTCTTTTCTCTTAGGCCATATACTCTCATATTTTGCAGTATAATCTAATATATCATTCCAAAGTTTATTCTTAATTATATATTTGAATATATCATCACCAACTTCATTTCTCCAATTTTCTCCAAACTTATCTTTAAGATATCCTACAATATAATGATTTACACAGTTAACAAATTCCATGTTCAAATCACCATCTTTATTAATTGCATCTTTTGGAATTCTATCAAAATATTCTTTAAGTGTTGTCTCAATTCTTTCAAACTCCATCTTAGGAGCAAAATCCTTCTTATAGAATATTATGAATGTACGTTTACGTGTCTGACAGTTATCGTGATATTTTGTATCTGTCTTATAATAGTTTATTGAATAACCGTTTTCTTTTGCAAGCTCTTCTAATTTAACTCTTATATATTCTCCACGAATACCCATAAATGTTGGTGCATTCTCAAATATATAAATCTTAGGTTGAATGACTCTTAATGCATATTTAGCAATCCATATCATATTACAGTTTCTTGCTTCTAATGCTTCCTTTGATCCTTTCGTAGCTGTTGATAATCCTGAACATACTGGTACAGCTACACATAAATCCATGTTCGAATAATCTAATTCTTTATCAGGATTCAATGTCCAAAGACTATGATTCAATATTTCAGGATTCATATCATCATCATTCTGGAATGGCTTACGATTAAACACTTTATATTCTGGTCGGCGATTCACTTTATTCAAATAAGTCATTAAGTGATATTCATTTCCACAACCAACAACCTCATTAGTTTCTTTATCAGTTACAGTATCACCAAATCCAGGGTAAGACAATATAAACTCTGCTGGGTGTCCAATTACTTTTTCTGTACCTAAGTACATACCACCAGTCAATGGTTGTATTGAACACCATTTAATATTTTTCTCCATATATTACTAATTATTTTTTTATGTTTATAAAATAAAATAGAATATATAAAATAAATTTACAAAATTTTGAATATATATTAAAAAATTAATTAAAAATTCTGCTTCTAAGATGTTAAAAATTTAAATATATAAAACTATATATCAAGTAAATTTTAACATCTTAGAAGCAGAATCTAAGTCGTTATCGAAGATTTTAGTAATAATTGTTTACATTTTATTTTTCATCTATTTGTAAGAATTCAAAATCAAAATCTGAATATTTGAATTCTACTTTAAATGTTTGTGACTGTGCAACTGGTTGAGTATAATCAAATGATAACATATCCATAGCATTAATCAATGGATGCATAAGTTTAATTCTTGAATATACAGAACCAATTTCATTTAAAATATCAACATATAAATAATCATTGATTTCTTTTGTCTGTGTATCTCTTGAATACATATACCAAAAATTTTCAAAGATGATGAAATAGTTTAAATAACCTAATGTATGTTTGAATTCTACATTTAAAGTCATATCTGTCAACGCAATAGGAGAAACCTCAGAACGATATGAGAATGGCGCCTGAGGATATAAAAAATCATTTTCTTTAACACGTCTTGGATTAATCAATGGCTGGTCTCCACGTGAAGACTGGTCTTGTTGTATTGTGGCATTCTGAAATCCTAACACTTCAACTCTTTGAATAGTCTCATTAATGAAATCAATAGGATCTAAAAAATAACTATGTTTATCTTTAAGAATCTTAGTATACTTTTCTTCTATTGTTTCATGTAAGAAATGCTTAGGAAACAATAACCTAAATCCATCTTGTCTACCTTTTAATGCTAACATATTATATAAGTATTGTCTTAACTATTTTTATTTCATCTAATGGTATTTCAATAACTTCTTTTGTTATTGAATTGTTTTTCATTATTTTCTTACCACTATTAAATATGTTGTCTAATTCTTCCTTAGTCAAAGGATGTGAATTGATTTTATTTTCTTTATAGTATAAATTAAAATATCTCACCTCTATATATAATATTAATTTATGATGTCCAAATACTATCACTCATGTGTTTCTTCATTAAGTTTACAAATTCATCAGCAGTCAATGGTTTAGCACTACCTACACCATTTTTAATCTTTTCCTTTTCAGCATCACCAGCTCCTTGATTTGGTGTTTCTGGAGATTCTAATTCTGCTGTTGTATTTCCACTTCCACCTCCTGTATTAGTTTCACCAGGATATTTTATTGTACCAGGAGCACCAGATGATAATTGTTCAGGTTCTTCTTTCTTACCAATTTCAACAATCATATGTTGACTCATTATTTCTTTAACCTTCTTAATATTGCTTTCAATTAATTTCTTTCTACGTTCCTGAAGTTCATGAGCATTTCTAATGACTGCTTCTGCAGTTCTTAACTGATTGACTAATTCTAATAATACAACAGTAACTTTATTTGCTAATGCATCAGTAAGTTCATCTAAATTTCCAAATTTACTTGCAATTTCATTTAATGCCTGTGTTAACTGACTTAATGAAGATATCTTGCTAAGATCTAATGTGTTAATAGCTTGAATGAATCTTTCAGTATCATTAACAAATTCTTTAAAGAATAAGTTTTTATTAATGAATTGTGTTGTCATATAAAGATTAATCATTCCTTCAGTCAACATAATTAAGTTAGTCTGAGCGGTAGAATCATACTTGACAATAGAATTAATGAAATCATCTATAATTTTTGCAAATTGACCAAATACTTCAAATTTTTGTTTACTTTCATTTATTTTTGTAAGTTTCTTATTATCTAACTGCATAACACCATCAATAAGACCCATAAGATTCTGTAATCCTAATCTTAATTGCCAAATATAAACAGTGTCAGATATTAAATCTAATCCAGATTTTTTAGATTGAATTATATCAGTTATCTTTGTTATAGAATTCAATATTGCTATAACATCTTTTGAGAATACATCAATAGATTTAACTGATTTGTTGATGTCACCAATACTATCATTCAAATGTTCTGCAAATGTTTTTTCTCCTTTAAAGAATTTTCCAAGAATACTACGAGATCCTGGTTGTGGTTTTAAGAACAATCCAACAATATCACATATACTTTCCATTATACCTTTGATAGATTCTAATACACCAGGATTCTTAGGATCCTTATTATTCATCTTCTTAAGTATTTCTGAAAATTTCTTATCTGATAATTTCTTAATGACATCAGCAATATTTATTAATGCTTGTGATGTGATATTAATTGATTTAGCAGCAATTAATGCTGGAGAATCCTCACCCATCGCAAAATAAATAGCATTTTTACCATTAACAGTGTTAAATATAGCTTGTCCTATAGCAGTTAAAACATTTTCAATATTTTGTTTTGCTTCTCCTAATGATGCATCATTCAATGATATATAACCTTTTGGTTTTCCTTTATCATCAAATCCATTTGGTATAGCCATACTAGACCATTGTTTTATTCCTTCAGCTATACTAGATAATACATCACCACTATATTTAAAACTTTCCATGACGACTCTAAATGGACTTTTACCACTTAAGAATCCTTCAGCAAACATATCTTTATTCTTAGGATCATCAATAACATTTCTTATAGCTGTCCCAATTGCTTCTATAACGTTACCTATATTAGTTATAGCTTCAGAAATTTCAGGATTAGTTAATTTACGATATCCTTTTTTCTCTCCAGTTTTTGGATCAATATCTGGAACCCACATGTTTGCCCAGTCTTTAACAACATTACCAATCATTGATAAAGCACCAATACCCATCATAACACCAGGCATAATAGTAGGTAACTTTGCAGCCATTTTTAAAGATACCTTATCACATAATAATTTTAATACATTACCGAATGCATTAATCATTTCCATCATGGGTTGAACATTATTACCATCTTTAAATATTTTTGCAGCTTTATCTAAATTCATCATAGAATTAGCTATAGCGTTGATAACTTTTGCAGCACCCCACACTAAGCCTTCCAATGTAGCTAATACTGCAGCACCACCAGCAGCTATTAATAATGCAGCACCACCTGTTCCATATACTATGCCACCAATTATACCCATAACAGTACCAACAGCACCAAACACTAATCCCATCTGACCTAATCCATTAAGAAGATCTTCCCAATGAACATCAAATAACATATCGCTTATTTCTTTAACTACCCATGCTGCTCCGTATGCTATAGCACCTATTATAACAACACCGACTGCACCTAAAGCAAGATCTCCAATTTTCTTACCAACAAATTTTAATAGATATGTCATACCAAATATGAATCCAGCTAATAAAACAGCAAATCCAAAAACATGCAACCACCAATCATTACCAATTGATTCATATAATAAAATAGGCCCAGCAATTAAAGCAGCTGCAGCAACACCAATTGCAACTGATAATGCCAATGCACCTAATATAGATGATTTACCATTCTTATTAGCTAATGATAATGCCCATCCAACTATAAGAACAAATCCACCTAAGGCTATTCCCCATACAGCAATTGCTCCTAATCGTTCCCAATAGTTACTTCCTAATTCACCTCCATAAAGATTAATAAGTGCAGGACCTAATAACATTGCTGCAGCAGATACAGTAACTAATATAGCGAATTCTTTAGCACCTTTTAATGCCTTATTAAATATCCAGCTTAATCCACACCAAACAGCCCCAAATATTGAAACAAATGCAAATAACATTATTCCAAATTTAACGATAGGTTTCCAGTTTTCCAAAAGCCAATTTCCTATTAATGCACCTAATATTAATAATCCTGCAGATACACCTAATAATGTGGAAAATTCTTTTGCACCTTTCATTGCATTTCCGAACCATTTATTAAGGAATGCATATATACCTAATATTCCAAATATAAATGCTCCTAATGTTAAACTAAATCCAACTAAATCATCCCAATTAATGAAATGATAAAATAGACTTCCAAGTATTAATGTTCCACCAGATATTGCTATCAATAATCCTAAATCATATGCACTAGTAAATGTTTCTTTTACTTTTTCAGCAAAATGTGAATAAATAGCAATTATTCCACTTATGAATAATCCTAATACTGCAGCAAATCCAAATAATTCAGTTATATTAACAAATCTCATAAATAATGATCCGAATACTAATACTGCTCCAGATAAAGCAATTAATAATCCGAGATCTTTAGCAGATGAAAATGAGCTTTCTAATTGATCTTTGCTTATCTTTGAATATACCCATAATATTCCAAATATAAATGCACCTAATGATACAGTAAATGATATTAATGATAAAGGATTAATGAAACTCATCATTAATGTTCCAAATAATAAGACTGTTGTAGTTCCTATGACTAATTTCATTAAACTATTAAGCATTTTATTTGCTCCCTTTACATCATCTTCTTTTATCTGCTTAAATTTATTAGTTATTTCTAAAAGTTTATCAGTTACTCCAAGTATTCCATCTAAACTTTTTTCAGTTACATTTTCTAATAATTTTAAATTTGATAACAAAGCAATTTTTGTTATAACCTTATCTAAAATATCGATTTTCTTTATAATATCTTCATTTATATCTACATCATTTTTTATATAATCTACAGTCGTCATAAGTACTCTTAATTTAGATTCAATGGCGCCTGAAAATTTAGACATATCAATGCTTTCTAATAATTCAATATCAAGATTATTTAAAATTACTATTAATGAATTAACTGCATCAACAAATGAAGTTATTGAATCAATCTTTGCTACAATATTATCACTAAGCTTATCTTCTATATCAGACATCACATAATCATTAAAAGCATTAAGTGTTTGTTGTAACCCTTCGAATGTTAATGGTGTCTTGTATTTCTTATCTAATTTAGTTAACTTATTAAATAGTTTATTTACTATAACTAATTCAGTGTTTACATTAGTAAGTATCTTTAATATATCATTAATCTTTATTGTCCTTATATCTTCATTTACTTTATTTAATGTCTTAAGAATTTCTCCAAAATTTTCAAGATTTCTTGATATTTCTTTAAAATGATTTCTTTTTGCTTTAAATATATGTATTTTATATTTTTCTTGTAATTCATTTGGAAATAATATTACACTAATTGCATCAATTTCTTCTTGTATAAATGATAGTTTTATTATGCTTTTAAATATTGACATTATAGATGGCAACATTTTCTGCATATCATCAATACTATTAATTAATGTAGTTATATTATTAATTCTTATAATTATATCATCTAAATTATCAAAACTTGTATTTATAGTTTCAATAAGTTTACTTATATCATTTTTTATTAAAGAATTTATTAGTTCTATTGTTTCTTCATTATCTTCTAAATCTTTTGGATTTAATTTGAATATTGATAAAATTGAATTAATGCATTTATCTAATTTTTCTGTCTTATCTCCAAGATCGCTATTATTTTTCAACACATCATTAAGTGTTGTTATTATTGAAGGAATCTTATCTTTAATAAAATCATTTAAATAATTGATAGATATCCTACTCCATAATATATCTTTTAAACTTAAAGAAGCTATACTTGGTATTGTATCAATGATATCTCTTAATGCAGATAAATGATCACTTATATCAATATCATTTGTTGTTTTATATAATGTATCTATCTTTTCAAGTGTTTCATGTATTTTATTGATATATCCTTTATTAACGAAATCTAATGTTCTTTCAGATTTTTTTAATTCATTTAAATTAATTTTTGATATTTCAGATAATGTTTGTATAATCTTACTAATTATATTTACATTATTAACTACATTTTTATCTAATTGACCTGAAAGATTATCATTTATTGACTTTAAAAGATTTTTAAATGCAGGCTTACTAATAATTTCTTCCAATTCTTTAAATTTATCATCTTTTACTATTGATAATAAATCCTTTAAAGATTGTACTGCATTATTAGCATAATCAGATGAGCTAACAACTTTATTTATGTTAGATGATTTATTATCACCTAACATATCTTTAATTTCATTTAATGTATCATTAATATTATCTAATTTATCTAAAGATGGATTTGTTATTCTTAAAGCAGCTCCATCAGCTGTTTTTGTAACAGCTTTTGCAATATTATTTATATTAACATATGTTCTCCCAAAAATAGAATTTTTTGGATTTTTAAATATACTTTCTATTTGATTAGGATCTTTTACATATCTACCAAATAATGCAGATGATATTCCTCTAAGGACAACTTCCATTAAATTAACTTCCTCTTCCCTTTCATTACCAGACTTACTTGGTATTTTAATTTTTTTACCAAATACTGATGTATTATTCGCTATCTCTCCTAAAAGATCCTTTTGAGATTTGTTCTTAATATTATTATCTGCCATTTAATATCTTTAAATATCTTATATTATAAATAAAAATAAATAAAGATATTGAATTTAACATAACAAAAGAGGATCATTTAAATGATCCTCTTTATATTAAAATTATTAAAAATCAAATTCTTAACGCATAGGTGTTACTACAGCTACACGGCCAGTTGTCAAACCAAACGCTACACCCTTACCTACAGCAGAATTAATCTTACAACCACGATTCTCAAGATATGCCTTTACTGCATCAGCACGACGTTGTGAAAGAGCAATGTTGTATTCTGTACCACCTTCATTAGAAGCAAATGCTACAATATCATAAATTCCATTTTCACCAAGTTTATTAAGTTCTTCCTTAGCACGATTATCAAGTTCTGCACTATCAAATGCAAAGAATACATAAGTATCTGTTACGTTATCAACAGCATCTGTTTGTTGCATATCAGGAGTTTCAGCTGTAACAATTTTTTCAATTACTTGTGGTTCACGACTCTCACATTCTGTAAGTGCACCATTTAAACGACCAATCTCATCACTCATTGCACCAACATCATATGTCTTAAAATGATGTGTTCCATTACTTGTCTTGAAATGATAAATATATGAAATATTAACTGCAAGTTGTGATCCACGTTTATCAAACTTAATATCACCAAACTTATTAAGATTCCAATAAACTGCAGGTGTAATTACAATTGAATGAGCCTTCTTCTTTCCAATATTAAAGGTAAGATCTAAACCAGTCTTTGCAGTAAGAAAATTATTTGATGTATTCCATGAATGCATCCATCCCATACCAGTTACTGTACTAATTTCAAATACACGTGGTGTTCCATTATATCCACCAAAAATATTTGATAAATTAAATACTAAATTACCACCAACATTAGTTGCCTTAACAGTAGTATTGATATCACTAAAATGATTATCATTTAAAAATGCAATACCTTCTGCCTGAATACCAAACACTGGAGTAAAATTCTTACCAATCTTAACACCTACATTAGTATTAAGTGGAAATATAGAATTAAAATCAAGAGGCGTTGAAACACCAGCAGTAACACCGATATTAATATTATCTAATGCATTACTTTTCTCAGTTGCGATCTGAGCATTCGCTGTAAAGATCATCATAAAAGCGATGACCAATGTTAAAATAAATTTCTTCATCTTATATAAATTTAAATTAATATATTTTGATGTTGATATTATATCAACATTAATTATAAATAGTTAAAAAAAATTAATAATTCAAATTTAATTTAAGCTTCACCATCATTAAAATGACTTCTATAAATATAAAATTGCTTTAACTGTTTTTTCAATTTATTGTTTTCTGATGTAACAGTCTGCCACATATTATGATATTTAGTTAAATTAACTACCTTTTCTCTAAGTTTTTTATTTACTTGTTTTGAAATGTTTGCTTCATGAACAACATTATCATAATTCTTTTTAATCTTATTTAATTCATCAATTTTCTTTTTATATTCAAGTGCTTTATTTTCTTTAAGAGTAATTTCTTTTTTAAGTTTATCTATCTTTTCTTCATAATCTCTCTTATTAACCATTGAATTTGTTGCCATGTTCATAAGAACAATCTTAATAGTAAATTCAAGATTCTCAATCCATTGTTTTACTTTTCCAATATTGTCATATATTACCATATTCCGATAATATATACAAACATATTTGAATGTATTTTTTTCTGATTGAATAATGATATCAATACGATCAATATCACCTTTTAATGCAATATGATCTGAAATTCGAACTTGACGTATTGCATTAAGACTACAATATATTGAACCACCTGGGCATTCCTTTTGAAGTTTACCACCAAGTGATTCAATATGCTTTATGATTATTCTTGCTTGTTCTCTTGCTTTACCAGTTAGTTTCATAATTAACTTAATGCAGCTTCAAGAGTATGACACGTCTGTGATGGCATCCAACTAAACATAATAAGATTAAATCCAAAATCTTTTGCTCTATCAATCAGAACACTAGTAATATTGTCTCTTATTTCTCTTTCAGCTTTATGTGTTTTTACTAAATCAATCCACTTATCTCGTTCTTTATTGAACTCATCTTTAACATCTTTTACAAAATACTTCATTTTATTTTCAGCAACAATTTCTCTTATTGTGCCTTCAATAATAGAATTAAAATGTAAAGATTTCATTTTCATATTACGAGCAAATATACTTCTTTCAACAACACAAGTATATTTAATTGAATATGAAAGCATCTGCTCATCATAACAAGTTACCAAACCTGAAAATGTCTTATTTATCTTTATCATATATTATCTTTTTCTAAATTCATCAAAACAACCGTGATTCCAAAATGTCAGTTCACAATCAACCCATTTATTTGTCATATAATCTTTATAACCTCTATCAATAGAAGTACAGATATCATCATGAGGATATTCAATCAAAATCATCTGGCCTTCTTTATTATATAAAGGACAAAAATCAATTATATAATTAGGCATATTAAATTCACCATCTTCCTGCTTATGATATGTCATACACAAGAAACAATACCCAGGATATTCTTTACAACGAATCAACCCACAAATACCACCAAATGTTTCAAGTTTATCTGAAGAATTATAAAGATTTGATGTTTTATAATAAGCCATGTCTAGATCTTTGATATAGCATCTTGTATACTCATCATCCTTTGAAATTAATTCAAGTTTATATTTTGCTACATTATTCATAAGCTTCAATCATATCGTTTTTAAACATATATGCAAGTACATTGCTGAAATTAGTACGAGACATTTCAAAAGTTTCATAATTGCCATTTTCAAGAATACGATAAACCATTTTACCTTTCTTTACATATTCATTGAAATAACATGGTAGATTATCAGGTGTATATTCTCGTGTATTAATATAATCTTCTACAACTTTATATTCTTGCTCTTCAACATCCTTTGGACGCCAACGATTAGTCTTTTTATTCAACATTAAAAGAACAACACCACCAGATCTAAACGGAAATTCTTTAATCCATTTCATATTATTAATCATTTACATCATTAATGTTTCATTGTGTATATTATTAGTCCTCAGTATGATAATATGTATAACTAACAATCATCTCAGGATCTTTACGCTCGTTATTAACGATACATTCTCTAATCTGAACTTTATCAAAGCCATTGTAAATAACCTCATCAGAATCAACAAAATTATCTGCTTCTTGGTCAAATACTGTATAATGCTTATTCAAATTTTCTTCCATCCACTTCTTCATCCACTTCTTAGCACCTTTGAAAGTAAAAGTGCGATTAAGAACTTGACCTTTGAATGAAATCTCCCAGAATGTAAATTTAATCTTCATTGTTTATTTTATTTTGATTATAATATTAATATAGTAAAGAAAATAAAAAATTTAAATATAATTTAGATTTTTTACAACCAATTATATTTGTTTACTGTATTTTTATCTTCACAGTCATTATATTTATTTTCCCAGTCCTTTTCGTATTTTGAATCCTTATAGTCTTCTTCATTCATGAATACATATTGTCTCATCTGATTTGTTCTGCACATATATCCACTTAACTGAAAACCTTCCTCAAAAGTACGAAGCATTTGTTTTAATGTAAATACTGGCTTATCATTTTTAACAATATCATTATAATAATCAGGAAACATTTTCTGTATATCATCCAATGAAGCATTAAGAAACTTATTATACTCATCTGCTTCTAACGGGTTTCCAATTTTTCTATTATTCTGAGCAATCTTCAAAATTGCCCATTTAATATAATGGTCAAAATGATTATTAACATAACTAGCTGATGAATAATGTTTCATATTATTATTTAGTTTTTGAAATACCAATCTGCTAACTCAAATGCATCATTCTCATCTTTTGAAGACCATTCAATAAATTCACTGTTATAGTCTTTTCCATGATGTTCTGAAATATCTTCAAATATTTCTCCAGTTTCAAGATTCTTAATTGTAAGAACGATAATTTTCTGGCCACCATCATCAGAAGTAACAGCAAGAAATAAAGCAGTATCTTTGAAATCATCTTTAGAAACTTCAACAGGATCATAAGTATACACATTACCGTTTTCATCAATATCATCAGGATCTACTGAACGGAATATATATTTCTTATCAACAACTTCATATTTTGGTGTTGCAATATCTTTTACAAAATTATAAAAAACATCTCCAACATTCAAATCATAATATGAATCTTCAATGTTTCTTAAACGAATTGTCTTGCCTGTACGAAATTCTTTCATATTTTTATTATTTGATTAATTTAAAAATAGAATATTATTTAAAAAATTCAAATTTAATAGTATATTTGTTTGATTAATTAATTTATTTTTAAATATAAATTTATTATTTATTTTATATGAAATCTTTTAATAGATATATAAGAGAACAACAGACATTAAATATTAATGATTTAATTTTAGAAGGTAGAATTAAGAACATGAGTGACACTGAATGGCTTAATTATCAATATGGTAGTGGAGATAGATATGGAGTTTATATTCAATCATTATTTGATAAAGTCCAAACACATGCTCTTTATGGAATATCAAGAGATGATGTTGAAGATTGGAAAGAAAGACTTAGTAAGAATAAAGGTATAAGTAGATTTAGAAAAGTAAATGCAACTAGTAAATATTATGCTATTCTTTGTTTTAAATATGATAGATCTAAAGATAAATCATATCAAGAAGCAGTAGATGGTGAAGCTGAACAAGAACGTAAAGAAGCGGAACAGTTTGATGCTGATGTAAAATCTGCAGATACATCTAAATATACTACTGATGATAAGCATATTGCTAAAATGAAAGCTTATTTTAATAAACATTCAGATCCAGAAAGATTAGTTAAATCAATTAAAGATGATAAGAAACTTGTTGCACGATGGATAGCAGCTATTAAGATAAACTGGCCTGAAGCAGTGTCAGTATTTGGTTATGAAATTGAACATAAGAAACTTTTAACTAAAGCTGAAATTGTTGCATATAGTGAAAAATATAAAGCTGATGATGAAAAGGTTGATGATTCTGATATGAAAAGATTAGATAAAGATACAAAGAAAATAGCTGAAAGCTGGATTACTAAATCATTATATAAATATTTTGAATCATTAAAAGATTATACTATTGAATGGAAAGAAGCATTTAAAAATGCTAAAACTCAAGAAGGTAAAGAAGTTATGAGAAGAAACGGTAGAGCATGGACTGAAGGATTTATTGTAACAGTTACTAAAGGTGAAAAATCTATAGATGTTACATTTGATGTAGTAACAAATGAAGGTGGAGGTCTTTATGGATATGTATTACAATATGGAATAGTTAATTTAAAAGAGTTTAAAACTCAATTTAGCTCATTGCTTAAAAAGAAATTATATGATTAATTTATAGTAAAACATAAAAAAATTTAAATATTAAAAATATGAAAAATATTAAAGATTTTATAATTACCGAAGGTAAATATGGACCTACTGGTAAAGAAGCAATTAAAATAATGAATTCAGAAGAATACAAAAAATATCAAAGCATTTGTGATAAATATTTTAAACTTGCTAAAGAAAACGGTATAAAAGGTATTAGTGATTATTATGATACTATAGAAGTATGTTTACCACAAGTTAACGATGGTTTTACAAGAAGATTGTGCAGACATTTAGAATATGATGATAAATTTATTTGTATTCCAGGAAGCATTATTTATTATGTAATTAATAGAGATGAAGCATTTTCATTTTCAGTAACTTACGGTGGGCATGGACCTTCTACATATGTTTCTGGTGAACATATGGGTGGTATAAATGCTTTTAGTAGTAAAAAGGCAAATTGGGTAGCAAATTTAATAAAAGAATTGAATCCAGATACAAAATATACTGCTGAAGATTTTGAATCAGATTAAAACAAAAAGGAACTCAATATTGAGTTCCTTTTTTATTTCATATATAATACTTCTTTACTGTATGTTTCTGCAGTGAATTTCTCTACCTTACATCCTTTAGAATTTTCCCATCCAGGACACATAAGTATTGCATCACACAATATAACTTGTTCAATATCTCTACCCATATAATATGCAGTACGTTCAATTTTTGTATGAGTTTCTAAATCTTCTTCAGATATATGATTACCATCAATTGGTGAAACAGCTTCATATCCAAGATCTATTGCATATTTACATGCTTCGTTATTTCTTTCATACACTGTATCTTCTTGACTTGCAATAGGTAGACTAATATAAATTTTCTTTAAAGTCTTTTTTCTTCCCATAATATTTAATGTTTAATATCTGTACTTCCGAAACCAGAATCTCCTCTTTGAGAATTTTCCATTATCTTATTATATTCATCTTCTTGAGAATTTTCATAAACAGTATGAATAATTGGAATAAGCATCATTTGAACTAACTTATCTCCACAATAAACAATATTCTGTCCTTCAACAAATAAATCTTTTGTATAAGATTGAGAAAGATGAACATATCCTGCATAATCCTCATCAACTAAACATGCACGAACATCCCATCCTCTATTTCCACATCCTGACTTATTTACATATAATCCTGCAATACCAAAACCTAATAGTTCTAGCATCTTACGTAAATTTTCAGTATTAGGTCCTTTGTCATTCCATGCAGTTGGTAATGCTACTTTAATACCTGAATTAATAAATAATGTATCATTAAGTTTTAAAGAAACTCCAACTACATTTTTAGTTTTATCATAAACTACAAAATTATTTATGAAATAAATTATAGCATGTTGAATTGATCCTGTTTTTGCTGATTCCAAATATTTATCATAAGTTGCTAAAAATAAATGAGTTAAATTAGCAGCTTGTTCTTTAACTTCATATTGCTTAATAAATTCTTGATAAATTGTATTAATCTGTTCAGTTGATTTATCGTAAGATTTTTCAAATGCCTTAAGTGCTAAATTGATCTGTTCTTTAGTTTTTAAATTAGGAATATAATAATCAGATCCTGCTGATGTAAATGAATTTGTTGGTGTTATTCCAAATGCATTATAAATTTTCATTAACTATTTAATATCATATATTTATAAAAACAAAATAGTTTACATATTGATTCTTTTCAATAATATGTAAACTATTTTTACAAGAACTAACTATAATTTAACGATTGTAGTTCTTAGGATTTTTTCCTTCTGCCAAGATTTCTTGACGTGTCTTAATAAATTCAAGATTCATATTTACAAGATAATTCTCAACAATATTTTTAAATCTACGGTATGTAAACTTACCTTGAATTTCAATAACCATAATAGGACTTTCCATTGCATTAATCATTGCAATTTCATATCCTAATTGCTTATTTATTTTTGTATCACAAGGATGCTGCTTAGACATTCCAACAAATAATACATATTTATTATTTTTGTTTGTCTTAATTGGACCCTTTTCTCTTGGCCAATAACCTTCTCCTTCAATACCTACTTTATATAAGTTACCAACAAATGCTACAGCCTGCAATGTTCCGTACTTATCATATTTTCTACCATTAATACTTACCTCCGTACATACATCCCTATTCTGGGTTGCTGTTGTATATTCGAAAGTGTTAATTAACTCTTTAAAACCAAAATTATTTGTATTAAATTCCATTTTTAAATTTTTTAGAGGTTATTATACTACAATTAATATAATGTTAAAATAGTTTAAAATATTTATATGTTCAATAAATTAATAAAAAGTTTTTACATTTTTATAATATCTTTCTTTACATAAACTAATATCGTCATTCGCTACAGGATCTTGTGCAACATACTTATATTCAAAACTATTTTTAACAGTTTTCATATCATATTGTTGTTCTTCAGTTGATGTTTCTATTTCATCATCAAAATATGTACACAAGAATTTTGATAAACCATCACTCCAAACAGTAAGATCAAATGATTCTACATAAAATTTATCTTCTAAATCTAAAAGTGTATCTTCATCTTTCATTGGAAGTGTATCAAATAAAAATGTGCATAAAGCATCAATAGAAACAAATGCAAAATAACTATTCTTATAATATGGAACACAATGATTCCATGGCTTCATATTCTTAAAAAGCTCATTAATATAAATTTCACCAGGTGATTCATTATATGGATTTGGTAATCCAAACACTAATTCACCATTATACTCTTTATGTTTTAATTTATAAACTTTCATTATCTTCGTTTTTATTATTTTCTATAACTGGTATACACTTTGTCCAAAAACCAAATAAATCTAATTGATCTTCAAATGTTAATTTAGATACATCATAAACATCGTTTATTGAATGAATCTTAACTATTTCGCCATCACAATCAAAAATATAGTAAAAAGCAACACCATTTTTAAATTCAGAATCATATTCAACTTTAACAAATTTACCACATTTCATTGGCATTGTATGCATAACTGAATATTGAACATACTTAACATTAGGATCTGGGAATCTGTATAAATCTCCTTCCTTTGGGCCAGGTCGGTTATTTATATCTTCCCAAAGATCTATTAAATATGGACTTCTTATGCTGACAAAATGATAAAATTCTTTATAGTCTTTAACTTTCATAATTAATTAAATTTAATGATTAGATAAATAAATATAGATCACTAAAAAAAATATTACAAACAAAGGGTAGTTTTATTAAAACTACCCTTTATTCTATAAATTATATTAAATTTTATTTTTCAATATTTGATTTTGGTTCTTTCTTATATGTTGCTTTATTATCTGCGCATTCTTTATTCAATTTTTCAACCTCTGCTTTAGCATCATCTTCAGAATCAAAATAATTTGTCATAGTACCGTCACCCATATAAACAACAAATACTTGATTTTCATTTTCTTTTTCTAAAACAAATTCTTCTAATGATTTCATATATGTCGTTCTATATATTTATCTTTAAGATTTTTCATATTTATTTTTTTACTAATCTGTTTCCATTAATTTTAAGATCCTTACCTTCAACAAATTCAATATTTATAACTTTAAGATCACTTGAATTTACAACATATTCACAAAGAACAAATATTAATTCGTCTTTATGTTCAGCCTGTGCTTTAGTTAATTTAGTATTAGAATATTTCTTTCCCTTTTCAAATGATTTAATTTCAAATTTATCACCCTTCATAGCGAAATCATACCAAGTTTCACCATCTTCAAATGTATTAACCAATTCTTTATGATCAGGTGTATCTTCAAACCCATATTTTTGAATGTAATATTTAACAGCAGATTCAATAATATATCCTGCACATTTTCTTAATGCTGTACCAGTAAGTATTTCAGTTAATATCATTATCTTTTAAAGATGATAATAATCCTTCTGAGTATCTATTGTAATCTTCATTTGAATGATTTTTACTTTCATTAATTATATCTGTTATGTTTTTCATAATTTTATTTAATATTTTTTATACTAAGTCTGAATCATCACCTCTTGAAGAATCATCTTCATCTTCTTCAGGTTTGTCCTTATTTTTATCATTATCTTTATCTTTATCATCTGAATCTTTATCATCCTCCTTGTCTTTATCATCTTCATCTTCTTTACGTTCTTTACGTTCACCATCTAATTTGAAGATAGAAGGATCATCTGTTTCTTTTGCTTCTAACATATCAAGAACAGATTCAATAAGTTTCTTCACTTCATCAGGTAATTGTACAATAGAATCTTTTGCAAAATCTTGTACCCAGATTCCTTCATCACCCTTTCCAAAGATATGCATGATTGATCTTACATTTTCAGTAGTCTCACCACCAGGAAGAGTTTTTGTAAATTTCCAACGTAATGCTATAGCTTCTTTACCACTCTTAAACTTAATAGCAGCAAAATAATATTCACGAGGAAGACTTACTTGTTTAGCTACTAATAATTCTAATTCTTTAGCAGCTTTAACTTTATCATTAGACTCAATAAGTTCTAAAACTTTCTTTAATGTTATATCCTGCACTTCCTCTTCTTCATCTTCCTTAATGATTGAAGTCATTTCAAATTCATCAAGTAAAGATTCTTGAGCTTCTTGTGGAAATGCTGCAGCGTACATCTTAGCAGGATCTTGAGCTTGTTTCATATCATCTGGTGAAAAATAAACAATAAGATATCCACCAATATTGATTTTAGTTACTTTTGGAAGACCTTGTGCAATTATATATGAATATAAATTAGACTGTTGATAATTAACGTCATTATATAAACATGTATATAATAATTCATTAGTCTTCATATCGTTGATGAATCTTGAACTAGTCAACTTAATTGAACAACCATCTTCACCTTCATCAGCAACAATACCAAGATGAACACAATATAGATTTCTAATATTTGTCAATATATTCTGAATTGGAGTATAATGATTAGTTACACCAGTCTTAACTAATGCATTGCCTGGTTGTTGATTAGATGTAGCACAAGCCTCATTTATTACATTACTAAATCTTTTCATTATATTGTTATGTAAATTAATTTATCTTTATATTTTAAAAATAAAACTTTATTTAATCTTAATCTTATTTTCATAATATTTAAAATTGTCTCCAGAAATGCCATATCTGTTGTAATGTTGCTTTACTAAACTTACCTTCTGTATAGAATGCAGTTGGTAATAATCTTGCTGGTATATTATAAGTAATACCACGTAAAACAGGAATGTACATTTTAGTTCCAAACGCTATCTTTTGATTTGTCTTTAATAAATGTTTTAATAATGAGTATGACATAATAGTATTTGGTTTTGAACTTGCTTCGTTAAAATACTTTTCAAAATATGGTCTAAAATGTGTAAATACCAATTCTAGTATTCTTGCACGTGTATATGGGGGATAATAATGTAGATTAAGCATACACTCACGAATATTACCATCATCTGTTCTTATAATTCCAAAACTTATACAGAATGGATAGTTATCATAATATTCTAGTTCTTCTTTAAATTTTGGTTGAGCATAATTAAATAAGACAACTTGACCTGGTAAGATATATTTCTTATCAGGTTTAAGATTTCTTAATATTTCTTTATATGCCAATTTAGAACGTATAGCAGTTGGCTTACGTGCTAATGGGTGATTATTGATAGACTCATTAAGTCTAAAAGATTTAATTTCTTCTTCAGTATAAATCTTTTTACTTAATTCTTTTAAATTAAATATGTGACCTAATGTAGTCTGTTCAGGTTTTTGTATAATTGGCATATATTCTTACTTATATAAGTTATTGTATTTTTTCGTATATATTGTTTAAATCATAATCAAGATCATTTTCTCCTATTAAATAAATTATCTTTTTAATAAGTTCTAAATCATCTGCAATTATGTTTCTATTAATCTTAGGATATGTTTGCTTATCTTCAAGGCAATCATATAAATCACTTAATTGCTTAAGTTCGTCTTCAGATAATTCTTTTTTGACTGTTTCAAAATTTTTAATGTCATCAATATCTCCCAAGTCACCTATTATATATCCTATGCATTCTACTAATGAATTTCTTTCATCATCAGTTAATGTAAAATACTTTGATTTTTCAAAAATAAAACTACTTATATTTTTCATACTTCTATTTCATTAAATGTTTCATATTAAATTATTTTTTTACTAATCTGTCATTATTTATTTTTAATTCAGATCCTTTTACAAATTCAATATTGACAATATCAATTGAATTTTCTGCAGTATATTCAACTAATATAAATAAGATATCATTAATATTCTTTACTTGACTAGCAGTTAGTTTTGTATTAGAATATTTTTTACCTTTTTGAAATGATTTAACTTCAATTTTAGTATTATCATATAAGAAATCATAATATGTTTCTTCAGCAGCTTTAAACTTATTTGCAGAATCAGAATCTAAGTTTTGTATTTTTTCTTTAATCCATTCTTCTATTATATATCCTGCACATTTTGTTAAAAGTTTACCTTTTATTTCAGTTGTTGTAATTGATTGTGTTTCAGATAAATCTTTTAATGCCGATTGTATCATATTAATATCATTATTATTTAATGATTCTTTATATAATTGAGTAATAGTTTTCATACTTAATTTTAATTATTTTTATTTTAAATTCTTTACTATTTTATACTTCTATTTCATTGAAATTTTTAATCTTAAATTTTCCTGATACATGATCATCTGCATAAAGAGTCACTTCATATTTAGTATCTATATATTCACCAATAAATACTAATTTATCATCTTCTGACTGCTCTTCATCAAAATCAAATCCTGCTTTATACATTGTATCTTTAATATCATCAATAGCTACCATTTTAAAACCATTTTTGATATTACCAAATTCTTTAAGAGCTAACCCAATTTCTTCATGAAGATCTTCAGATTGAGTTGATTCTAATATAAAATCTTTTATATCTTTCATATTAATAAATTTCTTTATTTAAATCTTTTAATGTTTTTTCTATAAAATCCATACATCTTTTTTGAAATTTTGGATCTTTATTAGGATATTTTTCCATGCCTTCTTTAACTCCTTCAATAAAATGAGTAAGAACATTTCCACAAAATTCAGAACCCCATTCACTTATCCAAGTTCTCCCATAATTTTTAATACTATCAGAAGATGTACGAGATTCCTTTATTAAAGTATCTTTTAAGTCTTTCATAATTATAATTATACATTATCTTTATATTCACTAAAATCAAGAAGTTTTTTCTTCTCGCAATAATCTCCAATAAGTTCAACGATATCTTGTAAATATCCTGCATCCTTATCTTTGTCACCTCTACAAATATCGGCTCCAGTCACTTCATTTATTATGTCCATAATAAATCTTAAAAATTCAGAAACATCTTTTGCTTCTTTATCTGCATAATCAAATACAGCATCCCAAGCTTTATTTTCTAAATTTCCACTTTCATTTATTAATCTTTCTTTAAGATCTTTCATATTTACCAAATTCTTATAATTGTTGAATTATCAATTTCAGTTGTATCACCAACCTTTAAATTATCAAGTTCTGAATAGAAACCTTCTTCAACACCAACAAAATCTTCGTATTCTTTTGAAGAATTTAATGCTTGAATACCAAAGAAATCATCTGATGAATTTATATAAATAAATCCTTTTTTAAATTTCTTTTGACCATCTTGAATATTGAATGTATGATATTCTCCTCCCTTTCCAACTTCATTTTGAATTTCAGAAAAAAGGCGACAATATTTACCTTCGTTTATTAATGTATCTTTTAAGTTTTTCATAATATTTATTCTTTATTTTCTTCTTTTTTGAAAAGAACTATCTTGGCTTCATCATCATCGTGGCCACCCATAGTTTCAATTATATTCAATAAGCTAACAACCAAATCAAATTCATTTTCTTTTGCTTCTAAATCAAATTTCATTGCTTTGGCACCAGCACGAATAATATCTGATAATCTATCTAATTCTTCTTCAGTACAAATCATTGTTGATTTCTGACCATAAGAAGCTTTATTACGAACTTCATTAATTGTATCTACTATATCTTTCATAATTATTTTTTATTTATATATTTTGTTTTTTAATTCCTATATGCCAATATCCACAGACTTTACAAACATATGATGTGTATTTATACATTTTATATGTTTTAATCCATTCATCTGCTTCTTCTTGTGAATTGAATTTTTTCTTAGGTTTCCATTCACCATTTTTTCTGGTGTAATGTTCTCTTTTAATTGTATGCTTGTTGCAATCAGATCTTGGTTTTGTAATCAAAATTTATTAAAAATATATTTGGTATTCATTTATTTAACCTCTATATATTCTTATTTTAATTTAATATCCTATACAACAAGACATATCGTACATATCAAATGGATCTTGTACTGTTCCTGCAGCATGACAATTAAGTGTTCCAACCATAAATGGATCTTCTGCTCCCTTTACATAGATTTCAACTTTGTATTGTTTCCATTGTGACATACCATCTTTTGATTTATGATATCCGCCATTATCAGGAGAAATAGATACTTCATATTCATGTGGCGCATTTTTTATTGTCTTAAATGCATCTTCAATATCTTTTTTAACTAAACCAACGCCTTCCCAAGCATCATCATGATAAAATTTACCTGTTGTACCTGTCTTTTCGAGTTGTTTGTATATTGCATTTTGAACTTTTTTCTTTTCAGGAGCTTTAATTGTTTTATCTAATACACCATCTGAATATGATTCATTGAGTATATCCTTTAAATCTTTCATATATTTTATTAAATGATTTTATAATTTACTGATTATTTTATTTGCTACTATTAATGGATTCAAATCTTGTATTAATTCAATTTTATATTTATCACAAGTTAATTTTACATTATGCCATCTATAAAAATTAGGAGTACAGAATACTACTATCTTTTTAGATTTAGCATATAATCCTAATTCAAGTAAACTTATAGGAGATTTTGATTCATCCAATAAAACCATAGCAATCATATCGGCTTTATCTAAATGATCCTGTTCCCATTTGATTTGATTAACTAAATCATCTATTGGAGAATTAGGATTCCAATGTTCTCTACGAGGATTATAGATATCACAATCAAATCCAAGATTAATCAATTCAATAATTGTTTTATCTTGCCAGTTTAATGAATCTCCATTATCAATTGTGCCAGCCAAAAACACTGACTTATTTTTTGATTCTTGATTTTTTGTTTCAGGAGTTATGATTACCATTTAATTCCTTTAATCATCATTATATTTATAAGTTCCATTTCAATAGCATCAACGATCATTATAAGTTCATCATTTTCTTTTTCATTTTCATAAAGATCTTCAAGAAGTTTTTTAGCAGCCTTACGCATATCAATTATATTATTTAAAACATCTTGCATTGAACCTTCATTATTCTTCCATTTGAAATATGAATCGAATGGTTTAAGTTTATCGTTCTTTTTCCATTCGTCAATCATCTTCTTTTTGAATTCATCTTGTTTCTTAAAGATATCATCAACTTCATTTTCATTAATGCATGATTCTTTAATATGATCAATTAATTGTTTCATATATTATAATATAGTTTAATTTTAATCATTTAACTTTGTTTATAGTTTATATTTTCTTGGCCACCAACTTCTTTTTGAAGTCATTTTAGTACCCATGAACATATTATTTTTTGATCTAACTTTAGGTATAAACCATGAAGAAAGATTCTGATATATTTGTTTATTGTTTTTAAATATATTATCTATTGCTCCAACATTTTCTACATTCCACTTTGATATATCTTGGTTAAAAATAGAATCTTCAAACATCCCTTCCATATTAACTACATCTTTTGTAATCCAATTCGATATATCTTCATTAAACTTTTTTGTATGAGCAAACATGTTTCCCATGCCATGAGCAGATGCAGTATTCCATTTTTTCAAACCATCACCTGTAAAGTTTTCACAATAACTAAACATACTTCCAAAATGCTTTACTTTACTTACATCCCAATTTGATAGATCACAGTTAAAATCTTTACAATATGAAAACATACCTTGCATATCTGTTACTTTACTTACATCCCATTTAGAAAGATCATCATTAAAATGAATGCATTTTTGGAACATATAACGCATATTAACAATATTACTTACATCCCAGTTTGCGATTCCATTTCCACCTCTATATTCAGATTCACTAAACATTAATCCTGCATTTTCTAGGCTATCTAATTTCCAACTTGAAAAATCAGTATTTTCACCAGTAAATTTAGACTTATAAAACATATGTGATACGTTTTTTACACTACTAACATCCCAATTAGATATGTTTCCATTAAAATCAGATTCTCTAAATATAAATGACATATCAGTAATATTTGAAGTATCTATATTATTAAGATTAGCATTATTACCATTCTTTTTTATTTCCTGTTCAATGATTTCTTTTAATTCTTCTTTATCTTGTGGATGATATTTTGATTTACTATTATCAACTTTTATATTCTTGTTGATAATTAGTTTTTCAAACACAATATCTTTAAGATTTTTCATATTATATATTATTCAAAAAATTTTTCTGTAACAATTATGAATTTTGCATTATTCTTATGAGCAAAATCATTAGCTGCTTTCCATTTGTCACAATTCTTAATCCAAGATTCTTTAAGCCATCTTGAATCTGTTGCTCCTGGTTTAACAGTCTGACAATATGGTTTGATCTCAACTATTATCTTATTATTATCATTTGTTTCAAGAACATAATCAGGATAATAGTCATGTTCCTTTTCATCTAATCTACAAGTATACCTTATAGCAATAGGTTCAGAAGCCCATTTTTTAATCTTAGGATTGTTTTCGCAAAACTGTATGAATTGCAATTCTAATCCAGAACGATAGATAATAGGTTCTCCCTTTACTGATTGGAATAATTTTTTCGTATATTGAACTGGTACGTACCCTTGGTGGTATCTACTGTTCTTTTTAGGTTTATTGTTCTTAATCTTATTTTCGTATATCTTGCTCATAAATAAATACACTACTATAATTTAATAAAAATATAATTTTTTCTATATTAATTTACAGATATTTTTATTTTTATAAAAAATTACTACCAAGTGCGGTGGTATAGCAACTAGATTTTCAAGAGTCAAATGAAGTGACATTTGCACAGAAAGTTGTGTAAAGTTTTGGCTAAGTCGAGTTATATAAAGGTGACAGATTTATATGATAAGGCGATAAACTTAAAATGTAAAACAATAATTATGGAACAAACTAACAACAAGAGATTCAAGAGAATCAAAAACTTATTTAATTTAAAGAACTTAATTGTTCTTATGGCAGTACTAATGTTATTTTGGAGTACATCAACTATTAATTCAAATGAACGCATTCATAAAATACCTGAAGTTGAAAACATAATAAATATAAATACAGATATTAAATCGAATGATGTTCTTAAGGATAGTTTGAAAAATGAAATGATTAATGAAGTTTCAAAGTATATAAAAACTAAAACTTCTAAATCACATGAATTCATTCCAGCTTACTTAGTACATGCAGGTCTATCTAATGATATAGATATATGCTTCATAATGGCACAAACACAAATTGAAACATGTTACGGTACTTTAGGTGCAGGACGTGAAAATTCAAGAAGATCAATGTTTGGTGTAGTTCAAAAAAAATATCAAACATATGAAGCTGCCATTGATCATTACTGCGAAATGTTGAAAAAATATTATTTAGTTAAAGGTAAAACCGAACAACATCTTTTGACTAAATATGTTACTGCAAAAGGTGGAAGATATGCAAAAAATCCTAGATACGAAGCAGAATTAAGAGGTGCATATAATTCTATAAAAAGATCTACAAAAATTTATTCTTTACAACAAGAATACAACAGATTATAAAAATATATGTAAGCGATAATTGATGAAAGAGTTTTGGAATAAGTTTAAAGCGCACATCATTTATATATTGATTATCTTAATATTATGTGCGGTATTGACTACATCCATCAATAAATGTTCAAGTGTTCAACATGAATATAAGAATAACATAGAGGCCTTGAATGATACTATTAAGTATTATCAAGACAAAAATGGAAATTTAGTTGCTAAAAAGTTGGCATTTGAATCTGATGTTAAGACACTTAAACTTCTTAATGAACAATTGTATAAAGAAATAGACGATCTTAAAATAAAAGGTAATGTTGCTTCAATTGTTTATGTAGAAGGTAAAGTTGAAAATCCACCTAAAGATACTGTTTATGTAATCAATCATGAAATCATATCTAAAGGATTCATGAAAGATTTTAATTTTAATGATGATTATCGTATTTTAGAAGGAAATGTCAAATATGAAAATGATAGCTTAGGCATATTCATTAATAAAGACATTATCAATTTTGATTATACAGTTGGCATGGACGAAAAAAATAATATCTATGTTAAGTCAACCAATCCGTATGTCAAATATAATGAAATTTCTGGATTCAGAGTTTCACAACCAAAAAAGACACATTGGAGTTTAGGTCCTTCGGTTAACTTTGGTTATGATCCGATTCAAAACAAACCTTCATTTAATTTAGGTGTTTCATTAAATTATAGCTTATTCAAATTCTAAATAATGGGAAGATAATTTTTTAGTTATCTTCCTATTTTTATATTTTTTCATTAATATTTGTTTTATTTTTATTTATAAAATAGAAGTATCATTGAAAGACTTTTTGTCTTTCATAAGAAAGTATACTTTTTATATTCTTATAAAAATATTAATAAAACAAATGAGTAAATTGAAAAATATTGATATATATGTAGGTACTGTAGGTAGCGCATATGTCGATAAAGAAACTGCTCTTAAGAATAAGCAAAATGCTGAAATTAATATTGTTGATGTTGAAAACATTATTGCTAAAGCACAAGCTATTAAACTTGCTTTAGAAACTTCAGTTACTAATTCAAGAGCAGCCGAAAATGGTGCTCAAGGTATTTTAAATAGATTAAATTCTGTTATTGAAGAATACAGATCTAAAGATTTATCTAAGTATCTTCAACTTGTTGAATTAAGAGAAAACTTAAGTGCAAATGATGCTGACGGTATTTATGCAAATGGTGGTAATATTATTACTGCATCTACAAATTCACGTAATGCCGTTAGTCAGATTGAAGCAATTAATGATATCATTGCTGCTGCTGAAGTTTTACTTGAAGATAATAGAAAACTTGCCTTGATAAGAGCTAATGAATATGATGATGCAGTTAATACATTTGCACAATATATACCTGATTATGAAACAGATCCAAATGAAATGTCAAATAATCTTGAAAATATGTTGAATGAAAGAATTGATGAAGTTCAAGATAACTTAGGTATTATTGAAGGCACTATTACTGCTGTTAATAATACAACTGAAGAAGTTGGTAATGCTATTGATGCTATATTGGCTGGTGAAAATACTGATACACCTGTTGATGTAGATGGAAATATTTACTATTGGTATGCTGGTCAGAAACTACCAATCGCTGAAGGAATATCTTCTACAAGTTCAGAGTTTAAGATCACTGAGGATTCTGTTAATTCATGGCATGAACTTGAAGTTATTAAGACAACTGTTAATGATGAAATTGTTTCATTATTAATGGCTTCTATTAGTAGTATGTCAACATTGACTACATGGTATGTGATTATTCCTGCAGACTTACAGTTCTCACCAGTTATGTCTGATTTGACAACAGCTGATTCTAGATTTACTAAGGTTAGCACAGGATTCTATACAGTTGATGAAAAAGACTATGTATGTTATAAAGTTAATAATGATATACCTTCAATTGCTGAAGATGAATCAACACTTAACATCATATTCACTTCTGCTATTGTTGAAACTCCTGAAGAAGAAACAATAACTGGTAATTATTGGTACTTTGGTACTCAAGCTCCATCTCAACCTTATATTAAAGCTGCTGATATTGTAACAAATAATGAAAGCATGGGTTGGAGAAAGATTGAAGGTGCATTAAGTAATTATACATCAAATAATCCTTATGCATCAAATATTGCAATTCCTGTTGATGATAACACATGTTACTTAATTGTTCCAACAGGTACAAAGATGGCTGATGGTCTTGGTGAAACTACATGGGGAACATCATATGATACTATCATAATTAATAGTATTCCTTATTCAGTATTCAAACAAGATAATGTATTTGAATTCAACTTATCATTATACATTGATTCATCAGTTATTCCTGAACCAACGGGCGAACCTGAACCAACAGGAGAAACTGGTACACCTGAACCAACAGGTGAACCTGTTCAACCAAAGAATTACTATTTCTATATAGGTACAACAGAACCATCTGCTAATACAATCATAACTGATGAAATTGCAGAAGGTAATGATGATAAAGGATGGCACTTTATTGGTACATCTGTAGGTAATTATTCTGCTGCATCTCCATTATGGGCTCCTGCTGGTGATGGTATTTTATTAAATGAAGATTATGAAGATATTGACTTCTATCTTGCATTACCTGGAAATCAAAAGGTATATGATGGTCTCGGTGGAGAAGTATCATATCAGTCACTTGGTGTAGTTATTATAGATGGTGTTTCTTATAACATTTATAAGGGTGTAAGTTCAGAATTTGCATTTAAGATATATTAATAGTATGAGGGGTTGAACCCCTCATACTTTAGAATATGAAATAAATAAATTAATTAAATATATGAGTGAATTAATTCAAAACGGTATTAAGTTTAATAATATAGTTTTAGAAAATCCAACAACAATTGCTTCTAAGATCACTAGATCTTCTCAAGGTGCTATTGCTGCAGGTAAAGGTAAACCTGTTGTAGATGCAGTAAGCATTGATTGGAACGGTGCTGAAGTTGAAGAAAATGTAGTTATCAATACTACAGGTCAATTGATTTCTTGGATTAAGTCTGCTATCGGTAGTGGTAATTCACAACAAATTCAAGATGTAGTCAATACATTAAGATTCATTACAGCTGGAACATATACTAGTGATGAAGTTGATTCATTATTTGTTAGTAAAGATGAATTAAATGAATTTGCTGAAGAATTATCTGTTGAAGATATCAATGGTATTTCTGATGCAATTAATAACGCTATTGGTGCTGTTGTTGATGCTGCTCCAGAAGAATTGAATACTCTTAGAGAATTAGCTGCAGCATTGAATGATAAAGCTGACGCCATTGCTGCTCTTAACGGTATGATTGCTACAAAAGCAAATATAGAAGATGTATATACAAAATCTGAAGTAAATGCTAAGATAGGTAATCTTGGCAATGCTGAAGATGCAATTCCTGCAGTTGAACCTGTAGAAGGTGTTCATTATACACAAGAAGAAATTGATGATGCTGCCATAATTGCTGCAAAGACAACAGCAGATTGGAAAGTTGAACCTGTAGAAGCTCAACCTGCAATCTATGCATTTGAATCTTGGAATAATTCATCTAAAGAAATCAAATATGGTGAAGGTAAAGCTAAGGTAGTTGAAATGCGTGCAGGTGGTGCAACAATTGAAGTAATAGAAAACAATTCTACAGATCCTAATGCTGCTAATTTTGTTGGCCAACAGTTTAATATTCCTACAGCTTTAGCTACAGATGATCCAATTCAATTATATGATTTAGAAAATAATCCTATTGATATCTGGGTAACTGTTTCCTTGATAAGTGAAGCTGTTGAACCTGTAGAAGGTGTTAAATATACACAAGAGGAATTAGATGAAGCTGCTACAATTGCTGCGAAGACAGTAGATGATTGGAAAGTTGAACCTGTAGAAGGACAAGAAGAAGTTCCTGCTGTTCCTCATACAGTTAAATCTTACATTGAAAAGAAAATCAATGAAATAGATTTACCAACTGAAGAATTAGTAACAAAAGCAGAACTTAAAACATTCGTTGAAGAAGTTAATGAAGCTAATGAAACTGCAGCTGAAGCATTAGTTCAATTAAATGAAAGAGTTAATAATATTCAACTTACTCCAGGTGAAACAGGTCCTCAAGGTCCTAAGGGTGATACTGGTGCTGCTGGTGCTCAAGGTATTCAAGGTTTGAAAGGTGATACAGGTGAAACTGGTACAAATGGTAAATCTGCTTACGAACTTTATCGTGAAACTGTAGTTGAATCTAATGCAATTTATTCATTTACTTCTTGGAGCCTTGATGGTAATACTGCTTATGGGGAAGGTACTGTTGAAGTTATTGAACAACGTTTAGGTGGTGCAAAAGTTAAAGTTCTTACAAATACTGATTTTGGTGATAATCCAACAGATTTCGTTGGAATGGAATTTGATGTACAACAACCTTTGAATGATGGTGATTTAATTCAATTATATATTGGAGATAAACCACAACAAATTGCAGTTCGTGCTACATTACAAACTCCTGCAGTTGTTGCAATGACTGAATCTGAATGGCTTGAATCTCTTAAAGGTGCTCCAGGTAAGGATGGTGTAACAGGTCCTCAAGGTATTCAAGGTCCTCAAGGTCCTAAGGGTGATACTGGAACATTCGATGCATCTGATTTACAAGGTTATGCAACAGAAACTTATGTAAATGAAAAGATAACTGAAGTTGTAGGTGGTGCTCCAGAAACTTTAGATACACTTAAAGAAATTGCTGATATGCTTAACAATGATGCTACTGGTTCTGCTGGTATTATACAACAATTAGCTAAGAAAGCAAATTCTGATGAAGTATATTCTAAACAAGAAATCAATAATTTAATTGGTGATCTTCCAAATAAAGAAGAAGCTGGTTATGAAGCTGTACCTAATGGTGAAACATTAACTGCAGGAAATACATATTATACATCAGATACTGGTGATGGTGAATTCCAAGCTAATGGTGATGAAATTTCAACTGGTACTAATTATTTCATACATAAAGATGCTGTTCCTTATAAAGATATTGCTGAAGCTATTACAGAAAATGAAAGAATCGTTGCTGCTGCTATTAATCATCAAGAAGAACTTATAAATGCTATACCTGCTGGTGCAACTGGTGAAACGGGTGCTAAGGGTGATACCGGTACTGCATTTACATATGATATGTTTACTCCTGAACAACTTGCAGCATTAAAAGGTCCTAAAGGAGATAAAGGTGATCAAGGTGAACAAGGTCCTAAGGGTGACACTGGTGCTACTGGAGAAACTGGTCCGCAAGGTCCTAAGGGTGACACAGGTGCAACGGGTGCTACTGGTGCAACTGGTCCTAAAGGAGATAAAGGTGATCAAGGTGAACAAGGTCCTAAGGGTGACACTGGTGCAACAGGTGCTACTGGTCCACAAGGTCCTAAGGGTGACACTGGTGCAACAGGTGCTACTGGTCCTACTGGTCCTACTGGTACATTCGATGCATCTGCATTAGAAGATTATGCTACTAAAACTGGTGTATTAGAATTAATCGGTGATATGGGTAATCAATCAGAAGCTATCGGTACTGACGGAGAAGATGGTTACGTTCCTGCAGTTCCTTATAAAAATATTATGGATGTTATCAAAGATAATGAAGAAGTAACTGCTGCTGCATTAACAGATCTTCAGTCAAAATATGAAGCGTTATTAGCAAGAGTTGCTACATTAGAAGGTGCAACTAGTGCTTAAATAAAAACATTAATAATCACATAAATAAAAGGGTAATACTTAAGTATTACCCTTTATTTTTTAATATTAAAATTAAAAATTACTTCTTAAATTATTTTGGTCCATCTGTTGGTGCTTCTCCTGTTGGTTCAGCACCTCCAGTTTCAACTTCTGCTGTTGAAGGTTCTACTGATTCACCAGATTTTCCTGATGATTCTTCACTCGTTTGTTCAGCATTAGCTGTAGGTTCGCCTGTTGGTGTATTTTGACCTGTTTGTTCGCCTGTTGGTCCATCAACTACAGGTTCGCCTGTTGAACCAGTAGGACCTGTTGGTGTATTTTGACCTGTTTGTTCGCCTGTTTGACCAGTAGGACCTGTTGGTGTATTTTGACCTGTAGGTTCTCCAGTTGGTTCAGTTTGTGAAGTCTGACCTTGTTCTTCAGAAGCTTCATCTGATGTATTTGCTGCACCTGCTGGTACATACCAATCATTAGCAGCCATATCTGCATCATATCTTGTTAAACCCGTAGCAGCTGTAAATTTTTCTTCTTTTGTCATTTCTGAAGCATCTACTCCCATAATTTCGAGTCTTTCATCAATTCTACTCATTTTATATAACGTTATATTTTTATATACTTTACTTTCCTCTATAATATATTTAATAATAACAATTTATATCATAATTAAAACATTATTGATAATTGATGAGCATTTGATGCATTAACTTTTGGAATATCCATTACTTCCAAGAATCTATTTATAGGATCAATAATTGTTTTCTCCCATTGTGTTATCTTATCAATCTTAGGAGCCCAATTTGGAAGTTCACCAGATGGATATCCAAAGTATCCTTCTTGTTTTTCATTAATTCTTATATTGTAATATTTGATCTTACCAGAGTATTGAATCTTATTATCTTCATTATTCTTATGAGCCAAATAATTATATCTTGCTATAGCTTGTACAGATACAGGACATTGTTTACCTAACAATAATGATTCTTTATCATCTATTACATATTTCTTATAATCACCAATACCTACAGATTGTGATATATCTTCAATTGGTGCTTTATAGAATTCCCTTCTAAATCCTGCAAGTTTTTCATTAAATGCTAAAATATATTCGTTACGATTTTCTTCATGATATTCAAACATCAAACTATTCATCAATTTCTTTAAAAGAGTTCTACATAGTTTTGGTGTTGTTGATTTAATAATTTCAATACCTGTACCAGAAACCTTTGGTTCATCGTAATACTTTCCTTTTACATATGCATATCCCTTAAGATATTTCTTTTTCTTAATACAAATCTGTGCATAAGAGATTGTTTCCAATTCAAATTCATGTACATTTTTACCATGACGTGGATTGTACATTTCTTCACACCACTTATTATTAAGTTTGTCTTGGAACTTCTTACAATAATTCAAAATCCAATCAACTTTCTTTCTATCTGTATCATATTTCTTTTGATATTCAGGTGTCATACACTTAAAGAAATTACCAAATGTAACATAAACTGAATCAGTGTCCGAGTAGCAAGATATGGTCTGTTTTCTAAACCAATCATGTTTACTTTCATCAAGTTCAAATTCAAACTGTTGCCAAATATCTTTTCTATTCCAAATACCTTCATGGAACCATTCTTCAAGATTATGCCACATTGTCTTTGTAAGATGACGACATTCTCCAGTGATATCTGCTGCAAGTGATGCATTAAAGAAATAGAAGAACTGATTAGCACATGCTCCATACAACCCATTCATCAAAACTTTATGTGCAAGCTCAAGTAAAGAATATTCATGTCGCAAATCTTCAACTTCAACTCTGAACTTCTTAAGTTCATCTTCAGACATACCAAATAGATCTTCATGAGTCTTATTGAACTTTTCTTTAAGCAAATCTACAATATCTTGATGAAATTCAATATGATTATTTGAATGATTCAGTATATTATCAATTTCAACAAGAGCTTCAGATTCGATTCTCTGACCTGTGTATTTATATTTGTCACGTAATACTTTAAGGTTAGCTTGTATACGACGGAATGCATAATCTTTATCATTCTTATATACATTACCCATTACGGTAACAAAATAATTTGGATCTTTCCTGAATCTTTCAAGATCTGCTTCAGTCCATTTAAGAATTGTATATCTTCCGAAACTATCAGGACCAACTCTATTTTCATAGAAATTCTCAAATGATAGATTACAACTTCTTACCTGTGATGGATAAAGCGATGCAAAATCAAAACATACTGTAAACTCATATCGACCTGGTACACAACCACAGAATGCTCCTTCATACGGTATCTTTACTCTTTCAATAGAATCATAATCCCAAACAATCTTTTGACCTTGATTATAGAATTCTTCAAATACATTTGCTGTACCTAAGGCTACCTGTCCAAATGCAGCCTGTAACGGAACTAATGTCACTGATGATACTGCACAAGGTGATTCTAAAGATTTTAGTTTATAGTGAATCAACATTGTGATAAGACTATCGACAGCATTATAGAAATAATACCATTCTGGGTCCTTTTCATAAAGATCCTGCAATGATCCTTCATATTTAATCTTATGAGCTTTAACTGCAGCATTACCTACCCAATCCAAAGAATATGATTCATAAGGTCTTAATATATAATCATAATCTTTAACAATCTGCATATAATCTAATATGATTGAATGACATGGTCCTGGACATCTTTTCTTTTGTCCACCAACTTCTTCCCATCCATATTGTTTGATTTCTCCAGTTGGTGAAGATTTACGAATCATATTAAATGCTATATTCTTTCCAAACAAACGAGTTATACGATTAACCAAATACAACCAGTCAAACCCATAACTATTCCATCCAGCTAAACACGCAATCTTTGGAATAATAACTGTAAAGAAATGAGTAAGCATATCTTCCTCAGCAGAAAAATACTGATATAATACTTTTGGTTGTTTTCCAGTTGAATTTATAAAATCTTTTGCAAATTCATTTTCATTAACCCAATCCAAATAACGTTTTCTAAATAATGCTATTTGATCTTCATTGAGTTTATGTAGTCCATATACAATACAGCTAAGATCTGGACCTACTAAAGATATAGCTGTAACTTTATGTTCCGCTTTATCAGGATCAGGGAACTCTCCTTTAACGAATTCAGTTTCAATATCGAATGTATATAATTTTGGAAAGTATTGAGCATGCATTTCAGTATTCAAATCTTTTGGAAGCTCATACATAAATTCCAAAATATCAAATTCATTTGGTGTATAATTTAAAGTATCTTTAAACACCTTATTACATCTACGGCCATTCCAAGTTTCAAATTCTCCTTGTGCATCATATTCATATGACTTAATGTGATGTAAATGCTTTGTGAAAAATTTTCTATTTCCTAATTTATCAATATATGAAATATTTATGTAAATCTCTTAATGAGATATGGGATCAACTCCCATTTTCTGTATTGTGTTTTTCTACAAATAATTAATTCAAATTCTTATATATAAATATAGAATATCTTTAAAAAATATTTACATTTTATATAAAAACAAAATAGATAGGTCAAATAAATAATTTAACCTATCAAAAATAAAAGTATTAGATTTTATTATCTTTTATTTGTTCTCTTATGTGAATTCTTTGAATTAAATATTGGAGAACATTTATTCATAAATTGGTTAACTTTAATCGTAGGAAGTGATTCATTCATTCCTAGCTCATACATAATAACTTCATTTCCCGTTTCTGGATCTATTGTACTATACATATTTATATTTTTGTTTATCTTTTTCAATTAAATATCTCATTACTGCTTCACTATCATACTGCTTGATATCTCTATCAACAAGTTTATTGATGAATTCATAACATCCTTCAATATAATTTGATGTAGTACTATAAATTCCAATTGAAGCATCTACAAGAAATAATCCATTATCATCCCTGATTTCATATCCTCTATATATTTCTACTATAGGATGATTTTCAAAATATTTCTTAGCTCTATCTGAAGTTAAATTCATATCACTTAAGTTTTATTTTATAATCATTACAAGTAGTTGCCTTATATTTCTTAAGTGTATTATTAAATTCAATATAAGAAACTTTATAACCAATCAGTGACTTACCAGAACTTCTACGATTTGCTAAAGCGTCATTATCAAAAGTAAAGAACTTAACAGATTTAGGAGTGCCAATTACTTGATTCCAATTTACTCTATTAATTGCTTTCTGAAGAACATTTATTTTATAAATATCTGTCTTAAACCACCAAATATTTTCAGCACCATAGATTGCACAGATAAGAGCAGTGTTCTTCTTTAATGCAATTGACCTACGAGCCTTTTCTGAAAGTGTAGAAACATTCTCCTCTTCCTTAGTGACATGATTATCTACCTTATGAATTCCGTATGCATTAATTCTACGACATTCCTTCATAAACCAAAATCCATGAGCATTATATTTATGACCTGAAACTGGTCTGTGATTCTGTACAAAATGCTCAGGATTAAATGTATAATCAGCAATATGAATCATCTCATGAAGAAGAGTTGAAATCTTAACCTCTTCTGGAGAATCAAAATAGTTAGAAATAGTAATGGACTTAGGATTAACCTTGTTGTTTGGATAGTCATATATGAAAGATGCATATCCCCATATTCTCTTATTATGATTAACTTTGAAACCAATCATTGGAAGTTCACCATTCCAATATTTGTTATTGAACTCAATGTAATGTTCCTTAATCCAATTAACTGTAACTATCATATATATTTTATTTTATATATACAATATAGTTAAAAACTAAAAAAATTCAAATATTATTTATTTTTTATGAAATATATTAGAAGCTTCATGTTTATTTAAGATTTTACTAACCAGTCCGCTGCAGATGTAACAAGTGGTCCAAGACTTTTGAATCTTACATCATATCCACATGATTCTACCCACCCTTTAGCTGATTGAAATACTTCATTTGACTGAAATTTTGGATTAGGATTCAAATCAAGATCAATATATTTTGGTTTTGGACAACCATGTTCAACCAATTCATTGGCCGTATTGATAGATTCTTCTACTTCCTTAAGAAGTCTAACTTGACGTACTGTTTCTTTAGGAGTATTCCAACGCTTAAATACACAATGTCCACCATGACCTGGTGTGTACAATACTACAACAGTTGAATATGTAGTAACAGATCTTTTATTTTGAGAATCTGTACCTACAATAATTTCGATAGGAATATCCTTATGTTCAGCACAGTAAGTCTTAACGTATTCAGAAATACTTGGCAATTTTTCTCCAGTAAATTTTTTAAAACTTATTGTTCCTATCATATTTGTTATGTTATATATTTGTTATGTTATATTTAAATATAAAAAAGAGACACTTTATTTAATTAAGGTGCCTCTTTAAATAATATTGATATATATATTGATTAAGATAATTCAAACACTGGTCTAACGAAACATTTAAGAAGTTGTCCTTTCTTATTATATGCGAAAGGTTCTTTACCTTCCTGAATTTCAAATTCTGAAATCTTAACCTTAACATGATCACCAGGTTTGAAATCTAACAAATCAGAAGCATCAATAGGCATAAGACCAGTTATATACTTATCATCCAATTCAATGAATATACCTGTCTTATTATTAGAATTGATAATACCTGTTACAGTTCCATCATAAGTTTCAGATTCATATGTAACATTATCATTAGATTTAGCAAGAAGCCAACGATTATAGATGTCATGAATATTATTCATACCGAGAATCTGGAGTACTTTCTTTCGAGATCCAACTAATGAATTCTCAATCAAACCTGTCTTAAAATCACGACGGAATTCTACAAACTTCTGCGGAATAATTACAACATCCTTGCCAATCCATTTATCGAAATCACGTTCAATATTCAATACAATATGTGAACCGGGAATAAATACGGAATGAGTGTAATTCTTACCAGTCAACTGACAGATTGGAGTAATATCAGTATGGCACAAATATCCACCCTTAACAAGAGAATCAATATGAACATTAATTCCTTGTTCATGTTGAATAGCTTTGTTAATTGTATTAGTCCAATACTTATAATATGCAGTGATTACTGACACAATATATTTATTGTCCTTATGTTCACGAACCTCAAACAATAGTTTATTTCCGTGAGAAAGCAAGAATGAATTGATTTCTGCTGCACAATCATTAAAATTCTCTTTTGATATAATTTCATCCTTGACACCAGGAAGTTCAAATGTCATTCCGTTCTTATCAAAAGACTTAACATAACCTGAATAAATCTGTCCAAGTTCAATTGTTACAACAGTGTTAATGTTTTTGTTTTGCTTAGTTTCTTGTGAAACCTCTTCTCCGTAGAATATTGCAAATGACTTAGCTAATGGCATATTACCATAAGCTTTCTTCATATACTTAATTCGCTCTTTATCATTTTTAAAACCAGCGAATACGTCACCATCAATGTCCTTTGCAGTAATTAAACGTTCTTTATTTTTATTATTTGCCATTATATTTATGTTTTTTATGAATCCGTGGCTAGAATTCAATTGTTAATACTATGATATCTTATGATATCGTTAATTATCTCTATAAATTTGTAAAAAATTATATTAATAAAATAGTTTACAAATATCAAGTAATTCAAATATTTATAAACTATTTTTTTAAATTGCTTTTACTAATGAATCTGCATCTTCAGGTTTCTTAGGATTTCCTAATTGATCTAATGCTTTCTTACAAGTACCATCATCTAACCATTCATAATCAAAAAGCTTATTCTTAATTTTAACTTGTCCTTTGATTATGTTTGGTACTTCTTTCATATCAATATCAACAACAATAACCTGACGACCATCTTTAGTCATAACAGGTTTTTCATCATTAAGCCATTGATCATCAATAGGATCACCCTTTGTTTCTAATATTGTTTGTTTAACATAAAGTTCTTCTTTAATAGCTTCTTCTCTTAAAATAAAATCAACTATTGATTGCATATCAGTATTCATGTTTATTTATTAAAAATAAATACTATTCTTCATCTTCATCATATTCTTCTACTTCTTCTTCCTTAGGATCATAAATTCTACAAGAAAAATACTGTTCTACAAGATTCATTATCATTGACTTTAAATCTGTGTATATGTCTTCTATTGTCTTTTCTTCTGCGTTATTTAATGATTCATATACATCTTCATCAGTTTCCCATTCACAATAACAATAAGGAATTTCACTAAACTTTAAATTTTCTACTTCAGTCATTATAAATCCGTCACCGTCACAATTTCCATTAACAGTTTCATAAGTAATCAATACACCATCAAAAGTAAATTCTCCTTTTTTGTTTTTATTGATTTTATCAATTTTTATTGCAGCAGAACCTGATTCATAATTTTCCCAATAAAGAATCTTCCCAACAAATTTTTCAAAATTTTTTGTTTCTTTTTCAGAATTCAACACTTCTTTTAATTCTTCACAATCATCAATAATCTGTTGGCATCTTCCCATTGGATCATCTTCAAAATCAAGATATCCAGTTTTATTAACGTGATGGTCAAATTCTCTTGTATAAGGAGCTTTATCTTTTTCTAATGGATCAAAACGATTTCCACCAACATTAGTATATTTTACTTTATGCCATAAATCACGTCCATCTGAAACTAATGAAATAATTTTTGAAATTGCTTCTTGCACATCTTTAGGATGCTCATCATATTTCTTACCAAGTTTCTTTTGTTTAGCTTTAATGATATTACAATAAGCAATAATCAAATCACATGTTTCATATGTGTTTTTAACAAATTCACTTTCAGTTACTGGGTCTTCCCAATAGTTATTAAAATTGAATACCCAACATTGTATATTATCAATAAGTTCTTCCTTTGTTGTCATAACCTTTAATTCTTTTTAATATTTCTAAAATGTACATCATGATATTCACACCCAGTACAGTTAATATCCATACAAAGTGAACAATATTTATCTATTTCTTTAATTGTTGCCATAGTTATTTAATTAAATTTTTCAAACAATATAAAATAGCTGCTTCACAAGCTTCCTCATAATTATTGTATGATGTGTCTTTGCTTGTTGATAGATACTTTTTTGTATCTAAGTTTTCTATTGTATATGCAAAATAATTAGTATCTTCAATAAAGAGAATAGTAATAAATATTTTATACACTTCTCTCAACCACTTCATTGCCATTTGAAGAGTTGGCATAGAGTAATAGGTTGGGTGTTCGTCATCATTGTATGCACTACCTCCATTTGAACAGATAACGTATTCATCCTCATCCTCGTATTCGTCATAGAAATATTCACATTCCTCGTTAAACCCTTTCTTTTTTAAGAGTTTTGCCGTTTTAAAACTTACGTAGTCTTCTGTAATCGTTGCCATAGTTATTTCTTTTATTAGTTAATACTTTGGTGGGTGGTTCCCATCAGGGTCAAAATCCTCCTCATACACTTTTCTAATAATTCTTTCAGTTTCTTTAATTGTTGTCATAATTATTTTACTTTATTTTTTATATCTTCATACATAACATAATTTACTTGAGCACAACTTATTGGCATAGAAACATACCACCCATCTCCATAAAAGTATTTATGTATTTTATCTAATAAATTATTTTCATCTTCAGTATAATCTTTAATCCAAGGACCACACATATCATTTCCTTTTGTCGCATCCCACCATTCATTATATCCGACTTGTGCCTTTTGAATTATATTATTCCATAGTATTCTTTCATCATTAGTTAACTTATATTTTAACTTTGTCTTAAACCAAAATTTAATTCTATTCCAACTAAAGAAGAGATAAAACATTGCAATAACTTCTATAGTAATTAATACTACATTTCCTATTATGAATATATTTTCATTTTTAGTTATTCCTGTAGCTATCAATATTCCAATGAATCCAAAGAATGATATTGGAAACATTAGATCATAAATTATATTATATATTTTAGCTCCACATGCATTCATAATCACTAACAAATTTTTATTTTAATTTTTTCCACAATTTATAATATTTTTGATTTTCTTGGAATTCTTTCATTGATTTCATTTTAATTTCTTCCCAAATCTCATCATATTTTTGACGTTCTTTAATTTTCTTTAAAGCTTCTGTGAAATCAACTTCCCATCCATTTCCACCACCTCGTAAAAACTCAATTCTTTTTATTTTATTCCAAGTTTCAATATCAAATCCATAATTTGGCATAATTATTGCATATTTATTACTAAATCATCAAACCCAAATAATTCTAATATATATTTTTTCATAAAATACATATTTTGTTGAACACAACCAGTACTATCAATAGTTAGATAATCTTTATTATATCCTTCTTTTATATGAATCTTTTCTTCTATTGATTCATTTCCAAAAATAATTTCATATATAATTAATGGACGTATATATTTATCAAAATCATTAACAAATCGTTGTAACGCCTGTTGAGTTTCAATTTTAATATATTCTAAGTTTGTATAAGAAGCTAATTCAAATACATGAGAATTATAAATATTATTAATAATTTCATAACAATCTTTTATAAATAATTGATGAACATATTCTATATGATCTCTAATCTTATCATATTCTTCATCAATATCTATACGTCTTAATTCATGATTTACACGTTTCTGAATTAATTCATTTGTCATACAATGTAAATCATCAATCATTGATTGTAGTTCATTATGCATTATTAAATAATCTCTACTTTCCATATAATTCTTCTCTTATTATTTTTCTCCAATTACAATATGCAGGACATGATAGACAACATGGAATTAACCTACATGCTTTAGGAAGACGTGGATCATATATATGATTATCTTTCAACCACTTCTTTATTTTCTGTATCATATTCTTCCATCAATTTTTTCATTCTTGCTTCACATTCAGCTTTCTTAGCAGCTACTTGATCTTTCCATTTTTTGTCCCATTTCTCTTTCCAATCAGGACCGTCTTCCTCTTCCATTACTTCTTCAAAATCATCCCCATAGTAATCTTGCTCCCAGAAAAGCAATGGATTCCTTTCTTCTATTTCAATGTCTACATCATAATGATCTTTCCACCATTTCTTAACAGTTTCTATGCTTCCTGATGGTGAACATCTCATACATACTGTATTTCTGAACTTCTGTTCATCTGAATTAAAGCAATAGAAATTCTTACATGTTGATACAAGTTCCATAACTTTATCTGTTACTTTTTGTGCAACAGCTTCAGCAATTTCTCCATTGCCATCATATTCATCCTCAATTATATTTAAAATATGTTCTTTCAATGGTGGAACCTTTTCATAACTCCTATATCCTGAATGATGTCCATGTTCATCATCATATGCTTTAATATATTTATCTTTAGAACCACCATTATTAAAATAATCTTCAAGAACTTCAATATTATCTTTCCATTCAGATTCTATTCTATAAGCTTTCATATATTTATCCATGATATATAAAAACTCTTCGTATGACAAATAATGACGATCATATATAGGACCATCTTTTTTCTCATCAATTTTACCTGCTTTGACTTCGGCAATTATATTATCCCAATCTGCAGCAGGTTGAGCTTTTGCAAACATTTCACGAATGCAGTCCTCATATGCTTTACATAATACTTGTTCTCTATCTAACATAATGTATATTTAATGTATTATCTTTAAAGAATTTAATCTTACAATATTTTGTGGCATAATTATAATCAATATAAGTATATTTAACACCATTAACCATTAAATATTCTGGAGTACCTTTAGGATTTGCATATTCATAATTTCCATTAAAGATATCTTTCCATGATGTATTCTTTGTTACATTTGTAGTAACCATAACAGGATACCCATTAGAATAATCAATTACAAACGTATTCTTTGGATTAAGACATGTAAATAATTTTTCTTCGTGATTAAATAAATAATCTGTTTTCATAATTTATACAAGTTTAGTCTTTACACAATTTGCAACCATACCACCATTAACTCTTTCAAATGCAGCTTTTACTTCGTTAATGACTTTACCCATAAATTTCTTTTCAATACCAGTTGGATAATATTCATTCAAATATTCCATAACATCTGCTTCAGTTGCTTCCTTAGGTAAGAACTCAGAAAGTACATCATATTCAAACTGTTCCTTTTCAACTAATTCAGGACGACCTGCATTTGCATATGCTTTAATATTCTTTTCACGTACTCTTACCATTTCTGTAATGATAATCTTTTGGATATCATCAGGAAGCAATTCAATACGTTCATTCATATCCTGGTCAAAAACAGTCACTTCAACATCATTACCATTCTTATCCTTTACTTTATCTATATGTGATGGGTATAAAGGATTATTGTCATCCTTTTTAAATTTTAAAATATTTTCAAAGTTTTCTGTATCAGTTAAATACTCCATGAATGCAGTCTTAATGAACTTCATTACTGATAATCTCTTCTTAAGAATATTTTTTGTATTCTCATCACTAGCATCCTTGATAGATACCATTACATTTTTAATTTCCTTGTTAATATTCATATTATTTTTCTAATAAAGATATATAATTTACAATAAATTGAATGCCGTTTAAAATAAGTAATGGCAACACTGGCACAATATACCATTTACTAATTGGTACATTTTCATTATCACAATTAATAAACATAATAAGTATTGTAAATAAGTATAATAAAGTCAATATACTACCAAATGTTAACCAAAATTTACCGTGATTACTCATAAATATATAAACTTAATTTATATACTGTTTAATAAATTCCTTTGTTGAATTAATAAAATTACATTTATCAGATACTGCCCAATTAAGATATCCTTGATCATATTTTGCAATATATTCAAGTGATACTCCACGATACTTTCCAATAGTCATACATGGTTTGATATCTCCGTTAAAATCCATTTCCTTGATTACTCCGTCTTCACCAAGCATTTTCTCTGGTCCATATTCTTGTTCAGATTGTTGAGCATAATATACTGCATATGTAGCTTTAATATCGGAGAATGCATCATGAGCATTTAATCCAGCTTCCTCCATAGTCTTACCCTTATATTTCTTATATGTATTTTCAAGAGTAATTCCATGACGACGTTTCTCTTCAAGGAATGCATCAAAACATTTACGATTCATAAAATCAATATCATACCCATATTTATTTAGTTCTGACTTTAAGAATGGAATATCAAAACCATTACCATTATAAGTAAGAATATCATTATCACCAATGAATTCAATAATCTTTGGTGCAACATCTGCGAGTGTTGGTTTATCTTTTAAGAATTCTGGAGTGATATGATGCTTAAAATAAGCAGCAATATCAATATGCCATGAATCTCCAGTTGGACAGATGTAAAGATTTAATTCGTCTTCAATTTTATTTGTTTCAGTATCAATCTTTAATCCTGCAAACTGAATAATCTGGTCTTTTGTTCTATCAAGACCAGTTGTCTCTAAATCAAATACTACTAACTTCATAACTTATTTATTATCTGTATCTAAGCAATACCAATCAATGGCATCACAAATTTGTTTCTTTAATTCTTCTTTTGTATATGTTTTACCAAATCTTCTATTAAACACTTCCTTTAATGTTTCTACAACTTGATAATTATCCCATCCTTTTGGTTCTTTACCCCAACATGGTACATATTCAATTGATTCTTCTTGAGGAAAATCATATCCACGATCTTCAAGATAATGATATAAATCATCTTCATAAAATTCATCTAATATATCATTATCCCAAATACGATGATCATCCAAATCAATCTCTACCTTTTGATCTAATTCTGTTTTATCATCTATTTCATACTTTGCACATATTCGTTTACTTTTTTCTTTATTGAATATGTAAGTATCAAAAAGATAACAGAATATATTTTTTGCACCTATAGCATCAAGAAGTTCTCTTGTATAAAGATTCAAATACATATAACTTATTAAAGATTAAAAGTATAATACTTATTAATATCTTTCAATACTAATAAATACTATACTTTATGTTTTCTTAGTATTAATTATTACTCATCAGTTTCATCAGGTGTATATCCTGTCAAAAAATCAACATGTTCATTACACTTTTGAATTGCAGATACACAATTCTCTGCCTTAATATCAAAATCATTAGAAATCTTCAATAACTCACTTTGAATTACATCATAAATATATGCAGCTGTATCAAATGCTCCAGACTGAGCACGTGTCAAAGCAATCTTCTTACCAAGGTCAGCATCAAATGTATCCTCAGGAGCACAATCAGCAAAAGCTACAATTTGTGTTGTAACATAAGGATTAATTTCTCCAGATTCATCCTCAATCCATTCAACACTAAATTCCTTATTGAAAAGCTTATAAATACGTTCATTATGTACAAGCATTTCAGCAAATGGCATCTTAGTAAGATTCAAACCAAAAATCAAATGACAAGCAACTACATTCTTCTTAGGATTAACGTTATAATTTACTTTCAAATAACGTACACCAGTCTTTTTTCTATTCATATAAATTTTATTTTTAATTGTTAATTAATATTTAAATTGTTATATTTATATATAGTTAAATGATTAATATTCATTCAATATTTTAACCATATTAACAATATTTAAAAAATTATAAATTAGATTAATAAAAATATAGAAACATATTGATATAATTCAATATATTTTAATATTATAATTTATTTTTAATAAAATAGTTAAATCATTTAAATTATATAATGAAACGTAAGACAAATTTATTCTATACAGAAGGGCCTGATAGTAAGTTTTTGACATTTAGTAACTATACAGAATCTATGACAGGAAACTTCTTAAGTGTTGATACTAAGATATTTCCTTCAAGATTTTTATGTTTAGCTATTGATAATTTGACTAATAAGACTAAGCCAAAGTTAATACAATATTTAGCAGCATATTATGAAAATAAGATGGCATTCCTTCGTGATAATATTGAAAAACATGAAAAAGGATTATGTCCAATAGCTTATCTTTTAGAAGCACTTAATAAAATATTATACTTTAATGAAGAAACAGGTCATAATGAATTACGCACATATGAAGAATCTGATGAATTGATGCCTAACACAGAAGGTGAATTCAATTTAAATATGTATTCTGCTGATATAACAGAACAAGACTATAATGGAATATATACAGATATTATATGTACAATTGATTTAAATGAAATTAAGAAGGTTAAAGTAAATTTTGATGAAGACATAAGTATAACAACTATTGATTATGATTATGAAGGAATATATGGGTGGGATGACATATCTAATATTCCTGGTTATGAAAATGTGACTCCTATTTTTGATTTCAATGGTGGATATGAAATTAATACAAATATTAAATCATTAGAATTCTTAAAGAACAATGAACAGATTAACAAATTAGAATTCAATTGTATCATACCATTATATGAAGTTACAAATATAAACTATAAGACAAATTATACAATACTTGGTTATGATGATTATGATGAAGATACTGGATCATATTTTGTTAATTTGAATAATATTAATAAATATCGTCATAATGTGCCATTAGGAATATGGTTTAATGGGGATGATGATACAGATTCATTCATTACAATCATAAGAGATTCATTAACTGGAATGTCTCCAGTCTGGTCATTATTGATTAGCACACAATTTAAACCATTCCCATATTCAACAAAATATGAGATAGATGCAATCAATTCTGAAAAGGGAGCTTCATTTGGAACATTCTCTCAAGTTCTTATAAGACTTAATCAAGTAATGGATAAGTTTGAAAAGACAAATAATAGGATATCTGGTTTAGAAGCTCGTATAAATGAAATAGAGACAACATTAAATAACATAAGTAGTGTTAAATCTTTAGATAGATTACAAGCGAAAATGAATACTTTAGATAATGATTTACATAATGATATGAATACATTCAAGGAAGAAATTAAATCAATTATCGATAATATTAAATGGAAATATCAATAAATAATTATTAAGTATGAATAATCTTGAAAACTTAAATACATCTAGTTCACTTAAAGAATATTACATTAATTTAGAAAAGATGATGGATAATGCTGTTAGTATGCTTAATGCTATCAATCAAGCATTGTCTACTTCATCATCTGAAATAAGTATCAATATTATAAATGGTGACAATACTACATCTACAATACGAATACCTTCATTTTTGTATTTAGAGAATAAAATAGAACAATTAGGTAATATTATTGATAACTTATTTGACATCCCTAAATCAGGAGAAGCTTGGTTTAATAGAAGTTCCGATATGTTTAAATTGGAATTAGTAAAATCAAATAATGCTCCTATTATTCCTGTTGTGTCTAATAAAGATTCATTAGGATTTAATGTTAAAGACAATAATATATTCAAAGATTTAGTCAATCCTAAGACATACATAAGATTCAATTTAAAAAACATAACAGATAATATCAATGATATATTTGTTAAGAAGATTGTTTTATTTGATGAAAGTGATGCAGATTATTTATTGAACTATAAGACATATAATGATATTAAGAATGCATTATATAATAAGACATTGGGTGTTGATTATGAAGAATATGATTCTACTATAAAGATGCCTATAAAGGAAGATAAGTATATTGGGGAATTTAAGATTAAAGAACTTCCTGATGATACCGAAAATCCTTATTATTCAAATGGTGACAGTGCAACAGGATCATTAAGATATATTGTTCGTGTTGATCATATACAGTATTTTGATAAAGAAGATTCATCAATATCTCATACGTTACAAAAAGGACAATATCTTTGTCTTCCAAATAGTTATGCAGTATATAAGATAATAGATGTACAGACAATAAACAATTCTTCAAATACAAATGATTTAAATGATCATATATTGATACTTGAAGAATCAATTGGACATATAGCATTACAGACATATGAAGAGAATTCTGAAATGATTTTAGAATTATATTCAACTTCATATGACCAATATCATTATATTGATATTCCTTTGGAAGAAAATCCTCGTATCATTCTTTTCATAGGATCAATGTATAATAATATAAAGAGTACATTATCTGAAGCCATTCATCTTAATTTGAATGATATCTATATGAAAGATGATAATGGAAATCTTATGTTAGATAATACTGGTAATAAGATATCATATATTTCATACTATAAGAAGTATTGTAAGAACATTGGTGATATGATGGTTGGATTTACTGAATTGTCATATCCTCAGACATCTAATTATACTAATGCTCAATTGAAACGTCTTACTGATTCTGAAGAAATGAAAAATATGGTTACTAAATCATTATATTTAGATGAAGAACCAATATATAAAGTAACACGTATCAATAAGCATCTAATTGATGATGATACTTCAGAAAATATCATTAAGCTACATGAACAGAAGAATGAAATCAATTCACAGTTAAGATCTGTTCAGGACAATGTTGACCAAGTGTATTCTCAATTGACAACAACAGATTTTTCACAAGAATCTACAGTTACTCAGTCATCATTAAAAGAAAAACTTAATGAATACTATAATGAACGTATAACATTAGAAAAACAATTACTTAGTGTAATTGAAAATATAAATCAAATTCAAAATGAAGTTCAAGGCATTAGTTCACCTAAATATAGAATAAGAGGTATTACTGATGCAAGTGATAAATATGATTCATCTATTGAATCTCCTATTGTAGCATATATACATGAAAACTTTGGTAAAGAATGTAATCTTATAGGATTAGATGTTGAATATAAATATAAGTCAATATCTAAAGATTCAACATCTGTTACAAATTTATCTGATGTCATATTTACAGATTGGAATAAATATTCTAATATTGAAAGAGAAAGATTCTTAAAATTCAATACTGATTCTAATACATATGAAATTGCTTTCTCTAACTATAATACAACAACCAATGTCATAAAATGGAACCAAATAGATATTCCAATCAATCAAGGAGAAGATGTAATTGTTCGTATAAGATATAAACTTAATGTAGGTCAGCCATTCATTAACTTATATACACCATGGTCGAATGAAATAACTGTAGAATTTCCAGTTGAATATACTGAGACAAATGAAATAACTTCAATATTAGATACTAATGCTGAAGATAATCGTAATGCACAGTTTATGAAGACTTTGGTTAATGATGGATATGAAGAACATATAACAAATAAGATTGTTGATAATTCTCAAGTATTCTATCATATGCCAGAAAACATTTATTCAGGATTTAATACTCCTGAAAATAAAATGGTGTCATTAAAAGATAAACTTACAGAAATGAATAATGACATCACTGAATATAAAGCAACAGTAAATAATGAAATATTTAGTAAGTATGCTGTATACTTAGAATGGGATAACAGTACATTAGAATTATCAAATTCTACATCTAATAATATTGTTATTAATGAACTTATCAATGGTACTACAGATACATTCATTAAGAAAGAATTGAATATTGTAATTAAAAACACCGGAAGTACACCTATTAAGTTCTATAGTATATTCCCAGGAAACATTGATACACCATTGTTAATGTCAGATAATACTTATTATAACCAATATGTAAAGGACTATGAAAGAGTTCCAATGCTTAAACGTGGTTCATCAGTATTGTCAGAATGTGTGATGCCTCAATACTTAGGTCAATGGATTTATTTTAGACAGACAAATCCATATACACAAGAATCATTATATTTAGATGAGCTTACACAACGCCAAGAAGATATCAATTCAATAGATAATGGAATTAAATCAAACTTCATAGGTACATTATCTAGTTATATCAATTCAAACGATAAACAACCTTTATTATGTTATCGTAGACGTAGCGAGACAACAACATTATTATCAAATCCATTAGGATTTTTAGATATATCAGAATCTGCAATTACATATAGTAAACCTAATAAGACAGATTTATCATTATCTGAGAAATACAATAAAATTAATGATTTCTTCATATATGCTAATATTGATGATAGTGATAATGAATATATAATGAAGTTTGAAAATCTTTCATATACTCCACAAGGTGGTGTATTATCATATCTTAATGAAAGAACTTCATTGACTGAATTCTGTGATTCACAGACAAAGAATAAAAAGGAATTGAAATATTATAATGGTGCATTTTTTGTACCAGAATTAATTGATCGTACTCAAGTGTTATGTAACACTAAAGAACAGAATCAATATATAATGATTGATAGTGGAATGAGTCTTTCTGTTCCATTGATATTTGAATATTTCTTATCATCATCAGAAACAACTGTCAAATCTTCAATTAAGAAGACAATTGCATTTGATTTGAAATCTTCATTAATAAGAGACATTGATCATTATATGATAAGCATAACTGCAAAATATGATTATACACAATCTAATGCATCTATGCAGAATTATTCATCATTAGTGGATAACTTATCAGAGACATAAAATATAAAATTTAATTAAAATGAGAGTTAATCAAAGTACAACAGATTTAAACAGATTTAATAATAAGTATCTAAAGTGTATTGTAACAAAAAGAAAAAGCACAATGGATATCTTAAAAGATCATGGTGCTGTCATTATATATAATCGTTCAGGATATAATTATTTATATCTTGGTAATGAATTTATTGCTGGTGGTTGGGGATATAAGACACAAGATGACTTAGAATCTGCTGTTAATATATTAAATAATTATGATACTGATATTACAACATTAACACAGAATATTGAAGATTTGAATAATGGTATGAATTCTATGAAGAAAAAATTAGGAGACATATCAGAAAAACTTAATCCAACTGTATATATTGTAGATGAAAATGGTGAAGTTATTCCACTTAATGAAATTATATTCAAAGGACGTCCTGCAGAATATAAGAATTTTGAAATAGTAGATATTGAAAAAGTAATCATATATAATCAGAATCAAAAATTAGAGTTGAAAAAAGATGAAAATCTTGTTGAATTTCCTATAGGAACAATTATCAATAAAATAACATATAACATAAATTGTAATATTAACGATTGTGGTGGTATCAGGGAAGTGAATATGTCTTATTATGCTAGTTCTGATGATGCTATTAATCAGATATCAACACCATTATCAATCAATAATTTACAATGGGCTAATTTGGATAATAAGAAAATCATATCTATTGTTCATGAATTCATAGATCCTTTTAGAATTGATAAAGGAGAAGATTTAGCAGTTGTTAATAAGATAATGATATCTTTGAATGAAACTGCTAAAGAACAATATAAAGAATATCCAGATTTAGTATTATCTAATCCTAAATTTAAATTATATTCTTTAGAAAATATATTAAGATCACAAGATTTCTATATTGAACCTTTAGTAATACACCCTATTAATTCTTTAAAATATTATATCAATCGTGAGTTAGAACAAAACATGAATGATATAAAATATTCATTAGAAAATAGTACAGATAGATATGCATATAAAGGTGAAATACAAATTAGAGATATTGAACCAGGAGAATATAAAGATATATTTATTCCAGTACGAACACAATATGCAAAAGTCATAAATGTATTCTTACCGAAGTCTTTTGAAATACATGAAGTAAGGTTTGTTACAACAACAAGTGAATACAACTGGACAGGAGCAACTGGAATATGTAAAGAGAATACAAATGGTTCACCAATATTGTTAAGATATAATCCAAGAATGTACTTAAGATATAATTTCTATCAAGTAAGAATTTCTGAAAGCCCATTAAGTGAAGTTGGTAAGCTAATGATTAGGATATTTTCTAAGACTAATGATTATTCTGAAGATGTTTTTGCAGGAAATGGTGAAGGAATATACTTTTCAGAACCACAAACATGGACATTATTAAACAATGAAGAGTTTAATAGAATTTACTGGGTTACTTATAATTCTTCAATAGATACGTTAAAAGATAGATTAGATGTCGTGAGCAGTAAATTTTAAATTATTATTAAATATAAATAAATGTAAGTTATATAATGGATAATAACGATATATCATTATTTGAAAAAGTAGTATTTGTCAATAATATACCTTCTGAAATGGATGCTATGGAGTTATCACGTAGATATCCTTTTGCAATATTTGTTTCAGATTACGGAAATTTTGGTTCTATTGTTAATGGAGAACTTAATTCTGATGTTCCTGAAAATACTCGTGATTGGAATCAATATGCATTCAATAACCTTTGGAAGAATGGAAAACGATTAACAAAATTCAACAATGTTGACCCTAAAAATCATAGTGTCAACATGGATACTTATACTATTAATCTTGATTTTGATTTAGCAAAAGGATTGCTTTCATTAAATGCTGTTGCTAAAGTTGATTCATATAATGTTGTTGGTTTCATATATAAGACTGGTAATGAAACATATAATACATTTATTAACCAAACTGAAATGAGAGGAATGATTCCTTATTTGAATTCTGGTGCAATGTCAAAATCTATTACAAACATTAGTGGTGTTGAATGGGAAAATGAAATTGAAACAACAAATCAAGATGAAAACCTTAATTTTGGAACATTTGATAAATATGTTTTTGAAAGTACATTATATAACATCAATAAAATTGATGCAGCAGACAATAAATTCTATATGATAGTTAGTTATGAAGCAGAAAAGGCAGATGCTTTATATTCAGTTCCTGCTAATGCTTATTCTATATATTGTAATAATACAGAATTTTCAGTAACTGCATCACCAATGTTTGCTTCTGAAAAATTGAATCAAATTATAAACATTAATAACAATACAAAGAAGACTAATTTAATTAATAAGATATTAAAGTATACAGATAATATAGTATATGTTAAAGGAGAAGATCCAGTTAATCAAAGATGTGTAATATATGAAATAACAGTTAATGAAAACATTGAACCTGATGATCCACATGATAAGACAAAGGTATCGTTCAGTTTTGAATCATTAAAGAACTTACCACCTATTGATCTTCAAGTAACATATGCTTATATTAACCCAATAAGTTTCAATTTATCTGCTATGATAGATAATGAATGGGTTACTATTGATCCTGATAGTAATAAAGATATATACTTTATGCCTGATGAAGCATCTCAATTCAATATGGAGATATTCCCATCTAATGTACGTAAACTTAAGTTAGATGTTACATTGACTGCAAGAGATGGTGCTGCAATGAAGTATTTAATAGGAGAAACAAACGGCGTTTCAGCTAGTAGATTTAATTTTGATACATCTGTAGCAAATGCTGAAACTACTAATATGATATCATTTACATTGGATGTACCATCTGAGTTCTCTCTTAATAAATCAGAAAGAGCATATATGGGAATCAAGTTATCAAACTGGGATCCTATAAACGGAAATGGTGCAGTGAGATACCAAAAACAGTTGATGAAGTTAAGTCAGTATATATTTAGAAGATTAGATTTACCAGCTAATGTATGGAGTTATGCAGGTATATCAACATCTGGTGCACATATTGACTATATGCTTCCTAATGTTGATGCATTATTCTTTGATGATAATAATTCAGTGATGAAAAGAAAAACTATACTTGAAGATGATGCAGAATTTAAGATTAACTTAGTTGTTAGACCACACAATAACACAATATTAGAAACATCAACAGTTAGTGGTAAACTTTTAATAGGTAATGTAAATAATAATATAGTTACTGTATCACAAGCAGATTTGAATAATTCTGCAAAAAGATTATCGATTAATCATCAAGAAACAATAACAATTCCTTGGATTAAAGACACTGCAATAAACGGTAATCAGACTAACGACTGGATATTTGCTCGTTATGAATATAAAGGATATTTAGATTCAGATGAAAATGGTAATTCATCAGGTGGTTCTACACATAAGAAATACTTTAAGAACGATATATTAACAAATATCATAATAAACTATACAAATGGAAATCAGTCTACACAAGGTATAAGATTCACAAAAGCTACTTATGGTGGTAGTGAAGACTCATATATTGAAAAGATTTCTGGAGCACCAATTATATTCCAATATGCAAACGGACAAGAAATTGATGGATATTTTTGGTATTTCAATTCAAGTATGACTACTTTAAAAGATTATCTTACAGTGTATAGCACAATTAAAGATTTACAGAATTCTCCAATAAAATACATAACTACTTCTATTGTTGGTGGACAGATTAAATGTGCTTCATTAAATGATACTGATAACTATAGAAGTGAATATGCATACATACAAGTCGGTTCTGTTAAATCTGATTTGATTGAATGTAATGTACAACGTCTTATGATTGACTGGTGGATATATGTTGGACAACTTATCAATAATGCTCCAGCTGTTGCATTTGATGGTGTAGGACATAACGCATTTACACTTAATAATAGTGATGCTAGAACAAAAACATCTGGAGATATAACTTTACGTCACGCTTTACACTATGGAGGTTGGATACATTTAGGTACTAAAGATCTTTCACAACTATCAGCAGGAACATTTAAGAAATATAATCCTGTAACAAATGCATATGAAAATATGTCAAGAACGAATATTATATGGGATTCTATTTCTGGTATAACTATTGATGCTGGTGCTAATGTTGATGTTGGTGACCAATATGTAGTCATCATTCCAAATGAATTAGAAATACAAGATGGTATTGGTGTTACTGGTGATCCTGTAGGTGAAATGACTAATGTATCTTTAGGAGATATTAATCGTTGGGGTGATAATGATCCAAAAAGATCTCAATATAGAGGAACATATACAGCATATCAATTTATGGCTGGTGATAATTTAGGATTTGGTTACGCAATCGTACATAAATAAATTTAAATATATATTTCATAAATAATATATGAATACAATTACTTCTCACGTATTTAAACAAGGATGGAATAACAATAGTGGATATTTTGGTGGTAATGGTGTAACAATTAAAGGTGTTAAATTCACTGATTTCTCTTACACTAGCCAGAGAGCAAGATCTGTAAACTATTCTATTATGAATCTTGTTAATAACAACACATTAATTACAGCTTTATCTGGTGGACAGTTGGATGTCTGTAATAAAATGCTTAGTATGATGTGGATTAACTGGAATGGTGCAATTATCAAAAAAGGTAATTTTGCAACAGGTGAAGATGTAGTTATTAGTGATACTCCAGAATTCTTAGCAATATTCAATAATATATCTGAAGCAGTATATGAAAACATTATAGTTGAACAAAATATCACTGATAAGATTGGGTTATTCTTATGTAAGAAAATTACATCAGGAACTAGTTTGACAATTAATTCTACACCAGCTGTAATTAAAGATAATGAAAACTTAATGGAAATTATTGAAAATACAAGTAATGCTCCAATTACAGTGACAGTCAATAATAATGCAACAGTATCAAATATATCAGGATGCATATTTAAAGTTCCTAATCCTGCAGGATTATCTATAAGTATACCTGCAGGTGGTTATGGAGAACTTAACTTCTTGAGAAAAGGAAGCTATGTATATACACGTGGAGCTTAAATCATAAACTTAAATTAATATTTAGAATTGTATATGAAATCACACGTTTTCTATAATAATAATTATAATAATAATAGTGGGTTCTTTCCTGATAATGGTGTTGTAATAAAAGGAGTAAGATTCCATGATTTCTCTTATATGTATAAAGATGTCAAGGCTGTTAATGGGCCTATCATATCTACATTAAGTGAAGCTGCTGTTACTCCAACTAGTGCTCAGATACAACAAGCATTAAAAGACTATGAAAATGGTATATCAAATATAGATCATATGAATAAGATCTATAGTATGATGTGGACAAACTGGAATGGTGCAGAAATAACTAAAGGTGATTTTGCAACTGGTGAAAACTATTTAATAAGTGATACTCCAGAATTCTTATCAATATTCAATGCAATATCAACTGCTGTATATGATGAAATCATTTATAAGAATACATTTTTAGATAGAATTAAACGTCAGAAAGCAATAACGCAAACAGTTACTTCTACACGTGCATTATCTAATGTTGGTAAGGTTATTGATAATAAAGAAATCATTAATGTTATATATGTCAATTCAACTGCTAATGAAGTATTCTTAACAATTGAAAACAATATTACAGTTACTGACAATAACACTTGTAAATTCAAAGTACCAAATGGAACACAACTTGCAATAACAATACAACCGTATGGGTTTGGTGAGATAAGTTATCTAAGATATGATAATACAATATATGCAAGAGGAATATAAAATATAGGAGCAAATCAAATTGCTCCTATTTTTTGATAGATAGTTTTATACCTATTTTTATTTTTAATTAAATTAATGAATAAGTGATATGCTTGATTATAAAATACTTGATAGTAAACAGATTGTTAAACGAAATGGTGAAGAATTTATAGACTTACTTGGTGAAGTCTTAGATAAGTCAGCAGCTGTTCAAGGATATCCTTTGATTATTAATAAGTATTATGTTGGTAGACCGGATTTAGTTTCATTAGCTTTATATGGGGATGACAAATATGGAGACATAATATGTAAGTTGAATGGAATAAGCAATCCATTTGAAATGAATGAAGATGATATTATATTCGTACCATCTATAAGTTATATAACTAATGCAGTACATAAAGCATCAAATGATAGTGATTTCATTGATGATGATGCATCAACTTATTTAGAAATAACAAGTTCTAAAAACTATCAAAAACGTAAGAATGAACGTAGATCACCTAATCAACAGATTGTTGGTGAATCAAATTATATTATAGACAAATCTAACGGTATTGTCTTCTATTAAAATGTATTAATTATAATTATGGCATATACAGCTAAAGCACGCGGATTTACTTGGGTAGTTACTGATGAAAATGGTAATTATATAATTGAAATAGCAAGAAGTAAGGGATCTAAAGAAGAATTAAAAAAAAATCTAGGAGTTGAAATTAATTTTGAAGGTTATGAATTTGGTGAAGAACCAACTGGTGAATCAGAACCAACAAGCGAAGTAGAACCAACAGGCGAAACAGAACCAACAAGTGAAGCAGAACCAAAACAAGAAGAACAAAAACAAGAAGAACAAAAACAAGAAGACAATACAAATAAAAAAGAACCTAAGAAGCCTTCAAATAATAAAGCATCTGGTGGTAAAGGTTCAAATTATACAGATCCTCAAGTAATATTTGATCCAAATATTCCATCTAGTATTATAACTCGTAAATATTGGGGTGTAAGCTATAGATATGATAAGACTGAAGATGATATGGAATCATCTCCAAATAATGAATATAATACATTAAAGATAGATGGTATAGAATATCCATTGGTTGTTATCAATACACATACTGTTGAACAACGTGACATATTATATATGGCAGTAAAGTTTACTAATTTTTTACCAGAAATAGAAATAACAATAATGGATGCTTTACAGTCTGAACAGAAACTAGAAACAACACAGATGAGTGGTAATATAGAGATTGCAATTGTTCCTCGTGCAAAAGATACATATAAATCAATTAAAATTCATTTTAGTATTGATTCTGTGACTGTAGATACTATTGATCCTTGTAAAATCACATATTTTGGAACATATGATGCAGAACAGTTTAGACAAGTGAATACTGGATTCTTGAAGAAGGATAATACGAAAGCAAACTTATATGAATTATTATATGTAATTGCTCAAAAGACAGGATTAGGATTTGCTGCAACAGAAGAAACTGAAAATATTGAAGATAGAGTATTACGAAATATATTTACACAAAGATATCCAGATTATATAAAAAGCCAGTTGAAATTTGCTGGATGTGATGAAGATAGTATATTAGATGCATGGGTAGATCCTTATAGTTATATTGTATTAGTCAATATGTCTTGGGTATTAAGTCAAGAATTAAAACCAGAAGACTTAACAATAGTCGCTGTCAAAGGATTCCCAAGTACTGACCGTGATGTACCTGATCCTGAACCAGAAGAGACATCTAGAATATTGACTAATTTCAATAGGATGCCTACATGGTCAAATCTTCAAATTAAATCATATAGTATGATTGTTAATAATGATGCAGTATATAATGGAACAACAGAACGAATATATACAGTCAACTGGGATAGTTCCAATGCTACATTATTGAATACATTAGATATTCAGACAAAACAGAATTCTGTTGATGGTGAATATACAAAAGATTATGATACTGGATTCAATAGACCAATACCAGTATATAATTTCAATGATGATGACTATGATTTGAATATTCAAAAGATAATAAGAAAACATTATTTTAACAAAAGAAGACAACAGATTTTGAAAGTAAAACTGGCTCAACCAAATTTAGGGTTACAACGTGGAACATTAGTAACAATATCAATATTTGAACAGAATTCTCAATTGAAAGAAATAATGATGTCAAATGAACCTAATGTTTTTGGTGATCAAGGAGATAAAAAACCACCAATGACAACAGAAGATGATCATGATTTAACAGATATTGATATATTAACATCAGAAGGAATAATGTTTCCTAATGTAAAACTTAGTGATATATATTATATAGATGGAATTGTTTTTGAATATTCATTATCTGTTGGTGAAATAGAACAGACATTGTATTTAATCAAACAAGGTAAGACATCAGGATATCATAATGCCCATACAAAAGTAAGAATGGATGATCAAATATGAAACACTACGAATCAATATCAGAATATAATGACGTATTATATGAATCTAAACCTGTCGCTTTAAATGATTATTTGAGCGATAAATATAATATTGTGCATAATGAATTGTATAATGATGCTTTAGATAAATATCTTAAAGAATTATTGTCATCTTATGTAAATGGAAAACTATTATATAATTTATTCAAATATTTAAGTGGGTATACATCTGAAAAACAAATGCTTAATGATATAATTAATCTTAATGATGGAAACTACATAATGAATATGATATCTAATTATGAATTATCAACAGATGTGTTATCACCAATATTTAATCTTATAACAAAATATCTTAATAATATTAAGAATCTAATTATTAATAATGTTAAGTTTGAACATATAGATTTAATAAACAATATATCTGAAATCATTAAGCTTACATTAGGAGACATATCTGATTTTAGAATCTCTATTGAAGATTCTGTATTGTTAATATCTGAAGATGGTGAAGACTATATAGAATCAGAAATTAATGGTGATGATAGTTTCTTCATATTATTAGAAAATGAATATGGAATACTTAATATTGGTTTTAATAGTAATGGGGAAATGAAAATTGAAATCAAAGCAGAAGAATATTTTTATAAGAATTTAGATGCCGCAGAGATATCAAATACAATAATGAAAACAAATAATGAATCTTTATTAGATGAAATTATGAATATCATTATAAAGTATTATAAGAAATCACATCGTATAATTGAAATAAAGAATACTGAATATTGGATGGCATCTGATATAATTATATTCAATAACAAACTACCATATCATAAGACAAGAGTAAGTCTTGAAAATTATTGGAATTATTATCAGAAACATGATGAATATGACATATCTTACATAAAGATGTCAAAAGAGAACAATATTAGTGATTCAGAAGTTTCCGAAATTGATTATGTAAAAGGTAAAGCCGGAATGCATGCAAAAATTGCAAATATGGATTACAATGTTCCTTTTAAATATTTAAATGAACGTTCTAAATTAAGTGACGAAATATCACTTCAAAATACATTCACTATAAATTTATAAATTTGATTTATGGGATTTTTAACTCAACTTGGAAAAACAGTAGCTAACGCAGCTAAAGAAGAAATAAGAGGTGGTATTGTGTCAGGATTTCTAAAAGGTACTGGTAGAAATTCTGCAAATGGTATGGTTAACTATAATGATTATGAGTATGATGCCAATGGTAGAATAAAAGGAATCAATAAAAGTGCAGTTCAAGAAATAAGTGCAAAATATGGAGGGGATGATGGAAATGGTTATTATTCATCAGGTTCCGGTTTAGTAAATGTAGAATCTAGAAAAAACTTATCTCCAAATACAGTTAATACATTTGGTACTACATTAATTCCTAATGAAAAAAGTTCAAAAAATAAATATTCACAATTAACTGGTGATAATACTTTTGGTAAAAGCACGGAAAAAAAATTCGTACCTCCAGAATGGGATAAACCAATAACTCAAGGTGGTAAGTTGAAAGAAGGTACAGGAAAAGATGTAGAATTAGGTTCAAAATTACAAAAAATAAATTTGAATGAAAATTTACCTGCATTAGAAGATAACTTTGGTAATGATACATATAAATTAAAGTTACCTTCATGGGGTTATGAAGACTTCATTAATGAACGTGCTATTTGGCAGAAACAGATAGGTAGTGCATTCAATGATCCTGCTTGGTTTTATTTTAAATTATTCTTTGATTTTGATACTGGACATGGTCTTTTAGGTGGACTACTTAATAGAGATAATTTTAAAAACAGTACAAACACTGCAGCAAAATATCTTTATTATTGTAAAGATATGTATAGAGATGAAAACACAGAAAAAAGAATTACTGCATTATATAAATTCGCTTCTATATTAAGTTATATATGTTCTAATGCTCCATGGTTCTTCAAAGGTGTAAAAGGAATGGATAAACTATCAATTCCTTCAATTAAAGAATATTCTCAAGAACGTTCAATAGAGATTGAATTAGCACCTGATGCTATAGATATGCGTCTTACAACATTGATGTCTTTATATAAATATGCATGTTACGATGACTATAATCATAAAGAAGTGATTCCTGAAAACTTGCGTAAGTTCAATATGTCTATAGTTGTCTTTCAAGCACCATTAAGATACTTACATACATCATTTACAACTAATAAGAAAGTGAATGCATTTGGTATAGATGTAAATGGATTAGCTGGTGGATTAGGTGGTAAATTACTTAATAATGTTGATAAAGGTAAAATGAATTATAAGTCTATCAATAGTCAGAATTATGGAGATAGAATGTCATTTAAGATTTATACATTATATGGGTGTGAATTCGATATGGAGTCTTTTGCACAGATAATTCCAGGTGAAATGACAAATGAACAGCCATTCCAGATGGGAAATACATCTATAAAGATCACATATACACATTGTGTTGAACATTCAATGAACGAATTCTATCAGATTATGTATGGATCTAACGGATTCTTCTTCAATAATTATTCAAACTACCAGAATAGTAATGATAATAAGATTCCTGAAGCAATACAAAAACAACAAGAAAGATACCAGACATTAAGAGATGTATTAGAGAATGCGCATAGTGGTGGTACAGTACTTGGTATGTTCAATAAACCAACTTCTTACAAACAAGCTGTTGATGCTACTGAAGCTGTTATGAATGGTATGTTTGAAAGTAATGATTTATTAGGAGACTTAGGAACAAACTATATATTAGGTCTTTTAGGATCTTCACAGAATACAGATGCTCCACAAGGAAATATATATGGAGATGTTGGTATAGGATCTGCTTATTTCAAAGATAAGTTAGAAATGCTAAAGAATGGTGTTCATGAAAATACAATGCCACCTTATAAGTATGATCCTGAAAACAATCCTATATATGAAAGAGGTAGACCAGCAAATGAATATTCTGCATACGATTGGTATAATAAGAAAAACCAATTAAATAACTTCACATATGATATTGGTTCTTATCTTAAACGTGGGGCTTCTAAAGCAGGTAGTGATACTAATGACAATATAAGAAAACTTGTACAATCTGGTTATAGTTCTTTATTTACTGATAATGTAAAATCTGGAAATACTCGTGAACCATATAATTATCAGATTGAAAATTCAAAAGCTGACGAAAGCTGGCGACAACCAAATCCATGGTCAAATGAAAAAAAATACAACGACAAATAAAAAAAGGAATTCTTAATGAATTCCTTTTATTTTTTAATGATTTTCTAATGCAGTAATTCGTTGTTCCAATTCTTTAATTCTAGACATTGGACATGCAATTTCCATTATGTTTCCATTACTATCTGAAAGCCATAATGATGCAGAATCTGGTATATCAATACCTTCATTTGTCTGAGGCACAGATATTATTAATGAATTTGTAATAGTCAATGATTTGTTCTTATTCACTATAAAATTCATTATATCTGTTTCTGATGCATTAGCTATGACTACATTTAATTGTTTTCCAAATGAATCTAATTTGTTTCCTATAGTAGTTTCCATATATTATTCTATTTTATATTTTGATAAATCAACTTCTTCTACAGTACCATCATCTCTATGATCTATGAATATCTTATTTACATATTTATCATATTCAATATGAACATCTTTACGAGCATTGACTAATGTTATCACTTTAATTAAATCATAATAATCTATTTCTAAATCATTATTCATATCCATGTCTTCATTATAATGTTCATACTTAATATTTTCTAACATCTTAATGATATCTTCTTTATCGAAATGACCATCTTTATTAATATCTAATTTCTTAAGTATGTTCTCTTCATCATGATCTATCACTTCTTGAGACTGGTCTTTATATGTATTAAGTTCTAATCCCATATCTTCATAACCATCTGTCTGGTCACCAAGAATATTTCCTCTTCTGTCAACATCAGTAACAGTTGGATCTGATGCTCTATTCCTTTCAGATGCCTGATAATCTATATTATTGTTATTATCATCTATATCATCATGAATGACTACATTAGAACCAAATATTGCAATAACCTTATCTGTAGGTATTTCTGCACGTTCATTAATAATAGGATAATTTGTGCATATCTTAAAATCTAATGTTATGTTTCTTTGTGTTGGTTCTGGAGATGTCATATCAATCTTATTCAATTCTGGATTTGCATTACCAGGGAATTCTATAGAACATTGAATCTCTTGTCCAAGATATGCAATCTTGTAATATTTCTGGAATATTATCTTATCAATCAACTCTTGTAACAATATGATTGTTTCATTGAAATTTGAAAGATAATATTTTGCATTGATAGTTATCTCTATTGGTAATCTACGTATTTCTGAATTATATCCACATATAAGATTACCTGTCTTTCTTTCATAGTATCCTCTTGAATATGGAGAAGACAACTCTTCAGTTGGAATATTGATATCTGTCATCTCTATTATACATCTTGGTAATGTCATATACATAGTATCTTCTCCAGTTGTTTCCGCTACATTATATTCATAACCATTAGATTCCATATATAGATATGATGAACCAGTATTGAATATGAAATGATTTATTGACTCATTATAAAGAACGATATTTCTATTAAGCCAAGACAATAGACCTTTGATGACTAAGGCAAAGAATCTTTCATCTCTATTATATAAATCATTAAATTTCTCTTCATTCCAAGGTCTTACCCAAGGTTCAACTTCTCTATTAAAAACATTATCCATTCTATAGTTATATAAATTATATTTAAAAATAATTAGATTTTTTAAATTTTCTTTACTATTTTAATTTAATAAATATATTAGTTGAATAAATGGAAATCATAAACATTAATGATATTGAAGATCTTATAATAACAAAATATAAGATCGAAACAAAACTTATTGAAGATAATGTGATAGAATCTAAAATGTCAATTCCTGACTTTATATCAAAATATACTAATATGAATTATATATATAAAGTAAAGAATTTAATGATTCCTTTTGGATTTAATAGAATATATGATGTTGATTATCTGTTCGTTGTATCTAATGATGAAAATGAATTAGATCTATTAACAAATAAACTTAAGCTTCTTAGATATAATTTAAATAATATGTCTAAAGTTGATTATTTGTCTTTAATGAAAAATGAACATTTAGATGAAGAAGATTTTATAATATATAACAACAATTACTATAAATAATGTAAACTTATAAAACATCATGATTCATCCTCTAGAACGGTCAATCTAAATTTATTATAAATTATAATACTTTTAGTTTTGAACATTCTAGAGGATGAATCTAAGCTATCTAGAAGGATTTTAACTACTAAAATCAAATAAATATTTTTTTACAATTATTTTTTACAGTATTGTTTATTCTTCTTCAGGATTTTTAATCTTATCTATTGCATCATTAAGTTCACCAACTTTCTTTTCAAAGCTAGCTGTCTTTTGAGCATAAGATTCATCATTAGTTGATTTTGTAGATTTTCTAATAGTATCAGAGAATTGCTGTAAGATGTCTTGTACAGTATCAAGCTTATCTACATTATTTGCATCTACAGTCAATGTAAGTTTGTTATCTTCTATTGTACAACCTTCTTTACCTTCTAATGATTTCAATGTTTCTTCACCATTTTCTAAATCTTTGAAATCAAAAGAAATAGTTACAGATTCAGCTTCATTAATCTTTTGTTCAACTGCTGCTTCTGAAATGTAATCTGTTAAATGTTTCATGATTATAAATTATACGTATATTTATATTTTTATTCTTTAAAAATCAGAATTCTTATGTTTATTTTTTCTTGTATATTTACTTCTATCTCTAAAAGTCTTATTATATGATATTGGACGTCCGTGTGCTTCTATTTCTTCTTCACGAGAACCACGTTTAAATGCCTTCATACGGTCTTTCATATCTTTAATGTTTCTTGAAGTACATTCATAAAGATCATCTTCAAGGTAATCATCGATATAATTAGCAATATTCTTCATATTATATAATAATTTATTTGTTTAGATATTTTAAATTAAAAGTTTAATAAAGGAAATATTTCTGCAAACTTTTTTCCATAAACATATATCTTATTCTTATTTTCTTCAATTTCATTATTACACACCCATTTAAGTACTTTAATATAATTAAGAATAATTCCATAGTTTGAACAATTATTAAGATTTCCAGTATTATTCAATAAATCTCCACAATCATTTGAATTATTCTTATATCCATTATACTTATTTGTATGTCCACAATTACAAGTTGATGTAGATGTATTACCTAAATTTGATAAATCTATTCCTAATTCTAAGAATTCTTCTAATAATTCTATAAGCATATCTAATAGCAATGTATTAGGATTTGATTCATCTAATTCTTCATTTTCATTAAACATCCAGCAACAATAGAAATTTGTATCACTGAGCATCTGTATAAGCCATTGATACATTGCAGCTTTATATTTGTCAATACAAGATGCTGTATCAACAGGAATCACTTCAGTACCTGTATTTATACCAGTTGAACTTGATGATAATGTCGTTGCACATGTTGACTGTGTTCCACATCCACAAGTAGAATTAACAGATGTTGTATTTATTTCTCCATTAAATATTGTGTTCATCAACACTGTAGCAGCATCATACTGTCCATTAGCATAAAAATCAATTACTGCTTTATATATTGCATTGGTACCTAAATTGTAATCATTAAATGTAGTATATCTTTGAATTGTTTGCATAAATGTAGAATTCAATGATAACAACTCTTCTTCAGTAAATACATTATCCTTAAGTTTATTCTTAAATATAAGATAATCTATGTTATTGATGTTTTCATTATTCAATATAGGTTGCCAATAATCATTAATACTAATTCCGTTTTCGTTAATTATTAGATAATCTGGATAAGTTATATCATCTAATGTGATTTCTTCTTCTAATGGTTCTTCATCTTCAGGAAGTTCCTCACCTTCTTCAGGTTCTTCAATTTCTTCTTCCTCTTCTTCTAAAGAATCATCATCTGTTTCTAAATTTGAAATTCTTTCATTTAATTGATTCAATGTTTCAGCAACAACTTCATTACTTTCATTGATATCATTAACTAAAGAATCAATCTTATTATTGATATCTTCAATTTCGTCATTATTAACAGTTTCTTCAGAATTATCAAATGGATCTTCTTCAATTGATTCAGTTAACTGGTTAGCTAAAGACTCTGATATATAATATGAATCTATTGGTGCAAAATTTTCAACACCATTTAATAGAAGATCAATTTTTCCTGCATTATCGTATTCATTAAACTTTGTAATGAATTCATTAATTGCATCTTTATCAATTTTATCTAAATGAACATATATACAATTATTTATTGAACCATTATATAAAGGAATCAAAAGAAAATATGTGTCTTCATAATCCTTTACAATTATTGATCCATAAACTTGTAATATAATATCTATATAATTCATTTTATTTATTTATATAATTTTATTCGTTTTCTAAGTATCTTTTACGTAACTTTTTAATATTGTTTTCTATCAATTGTTGTATGAAATCAACATCAGTTGCACTATATATAAGATTACTATTTGGTACAATAATTCTACCATCTGATGTATATTTAGTATTATCATCAGGTCTGTCATTCATTATAATATAGAACTCTTTATCTGAACCATTGAAAAAATCATTAATAAGATTTTCTATTTTTGTCCTATCTTCTATCAATATGTTTTTAGATATCATAAAATCAGTAAGCATCTTACCAATATTATTCATATCAAACATTAATTCTGTTGTTGTATGAAATATTTTTTCTGCATCTATTTTCAATACATAATGATTTGCTTGATCTATCAATTTATTAAGATTACGACCTTCTATCCAAATTATGTTTGATTCATCATATGAATCAAATTCATCTGTCAAAAAACCAATATATGCATTAGATAAATTTATATTTGCAGTATTATTAAAGAATTTTTGAACATTAATTGTCTTATTATATAATTTAATATTTGTTCCATGTTTTCCAAATATTCTATAATGACTTATAAATTCTTCTGGTCTTTTTGGATATTCATTTGGATGTTCTTCATTATATTTTCTATTATTTAAGATTATATCTAAAAGATTCATATTAAAATCATACATTATTTATTATATAAAAATAAACAATTTGATTTTAATATGAATCTTTTAAGATTATTTAAAGTTCTTTCTGATGATTTTTGTAAACTCATCAATTAAAGTCTTAATCTCAAATGTAACTCTTGAACGATTATAAATAACCCAGTTTCCTTCTCCATATAATGAATCGTTCCAACCTGTAAGTTTTGCTCCAATTCCTGCATTATGTCCTAATACAATCAGATTGAAATATGTAGGCTGCTTAACATCATTACGAAGACTATCAAGAATTTCTTTAATTCTATTAGTATCAGCAATATAACAAGAATCAGTAATATTGAATACAACGATTGGAAGCGATGTATATCTTTTTACATCCTCAGCAATAATTCTGTAGCTTTCTACTTCATTCTGTCCACCCTGACTATTTCTATTTCCTAATGTATATTTTGATTTAAGTGTAAATGGATCCAAATATCTGTATACACGATCTCCATGACCATATACGAAGAACTTAATCTTTGGATAATCCTTAAGAGCTTCATAAATCATAATTGAGAATGCAGAAGCCAATTCATTAAGCTTATCACAGGTCATTGAACCTGATTCATCAATTGCAAGAACCAATGCATATTCAGGATCATTTGATTTAATTACAGTTCTTTTCTGAGTATAGACTGTCTGTTCATTACACATTGCATTCACAAGACGGTTTGGATCCAAAGAACCATTTCTTCTGAACCTATCAGTTTTGATTTCGTAGCTATAACTATTTGGAATAATCAGTTTCTTTGCATAATTAATATAATTCTTTACAGTATTCAAATACTGATTATAATGAATAGGATAATTAGTATTGACCATGTGAACATCCTTAGAAATTTTCAGGTGTATTCCAGGAATATCATGATCTTCCAAAATATTATCATTATTATTTTCAGATATTTTTGTATGATAAACAATCATTTTCTTAATATCTGTACATTCTGATTCTGATGAAATATCTTCATAAATATTTGATAAAACACCAACAATTCCATGTCCTCCAATTTCAGAAGCTTCCTGATTCTTAAAGATATCATCATCTTTATCACGAACTTCAACTTCAGTATCATCAGAATTATCTGGATCATCAGACTTTTCAGAATCTTTAGAATCTCCAGATGATGAATTCTTTGATTTTCCTTTAGATTCTTCCTTCTCAGAATTATTGATGTATTCTTTAAGTAATTCATAAATCTGGATTGCAGCAGCAGTTGTTGATCTTGTCACTGATTCATTTTTAATATCAAAGCAATCATTATTACTTACGATATACTTAATCTTCTTAAAAAGATCTTCATACTTAATTAATGAATCCTTCTTAATAGATGAAAGGTACTTTGGATATCTAATGATATAGAAGAATATTGCCAAAATTTCAGATAATGTATTGTTGGGATTTGAAACATCCTCTTCATATTTTTCAAAAATCTGGTACTTCAGCTTACTTAAGAAATTACTATATCCAGGGAATTTATTACATATTTTTTCCTCAATTAGTTCATCTTCCAAAACATTGTGAATATGATGAACCAATTCAGGATACTTTGAAATGACTGAACTTAAATAAGTAAAGTCAGTATAAAGGCAATGACAACTTTCATGGATTGTCATACCAATCAACCTATCCATTTTATCATAGGCATCATCTACAGTTTCAATAGTCTTACCCAGACCTACCTCAATTATAGAACCATTTGTTGATGCAGTTTCATTATCCTTTGACAATTTGAATGAAACATTATAAAGACCCATTGAACGTAACAGATCTTTCATTTCAGAAATGATCATTGAATGATCATTACAAATACGTTCAACACGGTCTTCATTATATAGGAATCTTGAATACTGCTTTGATGGAATCTTTACAAAACCGATCTCAAGGTCTTCGTTAGTGAGAATATAATCCTCATTATCGCGATTATACCAATCAGTTGTATATATTGAAGGAACTTTCATTTGTTTGATATTTTTTATATTATATTTAAAATATAGATAATATATGAAAAAAATTCAATTACAAATAATCGTTCATATTCATTTATTCTTTTAATAATTCATGTGTATTTTCAATTATTTCACTATTATCTTCTATATAATGCATAATTGCATCATATACTTCATGTGTAAGATACACCTTATTTCCTGTTGATAATATTACAAAATAATTAATTCTAAATTCTGGTTTTTCTCCAATATTATTTATAATATATTCTTTTAATGTTTCCATGTATTTGTTTAAAATACTTGGATCAATATTTTTATTAAAATCAGGTTTAAATGGCTGACCATCAATAACTAATTCAATGGGATACTCATATATTCCATTGACATATTCTGAATATTGATTATCCCATTCTTCTAATTGTGATTTATTACTTTCTGTTCCTATAGCAAACATTAACTCAGGATTAATCGTTAATCCTTCAGCTATTCTAAAATATTTCATACACCTACATTTTGACCAAATTCTTTATCTGAACCAATTCTAGTCTTCATTACATTTTCCTTAACTGGTGTAATTTCTTTACTAGCTTCATATCCATATTTATTGATGACATCTATAATTTCTTTTAATGCATCATCTGAATTTGAATATGCGTCCTTTTCGTTCTCAAGAATTAAATATTTATCTTTTAATTGATTATGTTCATTTTCTAATTTTGATAAATCATTTTCTAATGCTAATTTCTGATTTTCTAAATTATTGTAAATCTCTTTTGATTTATCTATATCTTCTTTAAGCTTCTTAATTTCATCATTGCATCTAGAAATCTCTTCATCACATTCATCTATTGTAGATTTCTTATCTTTGAGGTCTTCAAGATAAGCATCTCTCATCTTATTACTTTCTAATAAATCATTTTCTAATGCTAATTTCTGGTTTTCATAATTATCACAGATCTTACATAAATTATCATACTTATCAGTAAGCTCTTTATTTTCTTCTTTCATTTGAATACACAACTTATTCAATGCATTAAGTTGTTCTTCAGATTTAATTCGTTCTTGCTCTAAATCATTATACTTTGTATATATATCTGAGTACTCATTATTTAATTTATTATAAGTTTTATTAAGTGCATCATGTTCCTTTTGAAGTTTATCATAATCTATTTTATTATCTTCAATTATCTTTTTAGCATTATCTAATTTTTCTTGTAACTCAGGAACCTTTATATTGATTGTTTCTGCTTCAAACTTTTCAAACTCTTTAATTTGTTTTAATAATTTTTCTCTATCAGCATATACTTCATTATAAGTGTCTTGAAGTACTTTATGAGCAGCATCTTTAGATTCAATAGTCTTTTCTAAGTTTTCCTTTTCAGCAACTAATGTATTCCATTTTTCTGTAGAAATAACTTCGTCTTGTGGTGTTCTATTGATTTGATCTTTTAACTCTTCATTTTCTTTAGTTAGATTTTCAATATTTGTTTTCTGTTCCTTAAATACTTCAATTGCTTTTTCTAATCTAGCTTTAAGTTTTTCATTTTCCTGTTTTAACAAATTAATATCTTCCATAATTATGTAATTTAATGTATATATAAAAAATATAGAAAAAAATAAATAATAATTCTAGTTCAAATGTAAATATTTTTTAAATATCTTATTTCTTTTTTGAATTGATATCTTCTAATTTCTTTTCTAACAATTTAATATTATCTAATGCTGATTTATTATTTGCATCAATGTCTAATATTTGTTTATTGTAATCTAATGATAGTTGAACATCTCCTTTTGAATATGCGATGACACCAAGTTGTAATAAAGAATTAATATGACATATAGGATCATATCCAAAAGTCAACTGATTAATTGGTTTATCAGTGTTTATACACATCTTATAATATATTTCAGCAACATCTTTTTTCTTTTGATTCCAATAATATGATGCTACTTTATAGAACAAATCTTTTCTATATACTCCAATCTTAAAAATTTTAAAGAAATAATCTATGAATTCTGGATCATTCATTTCATAAAGCCTAAGAATAGCATTAATCTTATCTAATCTATTATTTTCTTCAGATTCTACACAAAGATGTAATTGTTGCTTGGCAAATTCGTTAAGTTTGTTATGCATTAATTCACGACCGAAATAATACCTGTTTCTTGCAGTAAACTTTCTACCTTCTTTCTGCATATTCATAAAGATTTCTAAGTTTCGTGTTGTATGAACAACATTTGCGGGACGTTTATGAATAATCAAAGAACCATTGTTAAACAAATCATAATCAACTTTATGTGCAGTTGTATATTGAATATATTCGTGAATTGCATCATGCCATTCTAATCCTTTTCCAACTCTTAATAATGATGTTCTGTTATGTGGATTCCTATCACCATTAAAATATTGATACTTCATAAAATAAATGTCAGCATCTTTATCAGTTGAATTTTTAAACTCTTTTAAAGATTCTATTAACTTATCATTAAGTTCATCATCCCCATCACACCAAAATTGATAATCTGCATTACATTCATAACAAGTTAATGAATAATTACGAGCTTTAGAAAAATCATAACACCATTCAAAATTATGTAAGAATACATTATGATGAACCTTTATGATATCATTAATTATATTAATAGTATTATCTGTTGAACCAGTATCAGTTATATGTACTTCATTTGAGAATTCTAAAAACTGATAAACAAGTTTCATTATAGTATTCTGCTCATTCTTAACAATTATACAGCTGTCTATTTTCATATATTACATTTAAGTCTATCTTTTATATAAAATAGAATTTGTAATTAATTATTTTTAATATATATGAATTAATAAAAGAGGGAGTAATTAATTACTCCCTCACTTTAAATATACATATTTATTTTTTTCTAACATTCGTTTTCTATTTTCTTCATAGATTCTATTATATTCTGCATGATCTACAATTTTCCAGTTATCATCTCCATCATGACTATTAATCCATTCATAACATCGCATTAAAAAACGTTCTAATTCAACTTCATCCCAAGGAGATATTGAATGTAATCTATATTCTGTTTCAAGTGTTTCATAATTTACAAAATATGGTTCAATCCATTTTTCTTTTGTTTTGAACAATCCTTTTTCTTCAACTAATATTTCTGGACAATACCAGAATTTAGCACCTTCATTATGATCACATTTCTTTAATCGTATATCTTCTTTTTCTATCATACCTTTATAATATTTACTTTATTGTTATTAATTAGTTTGTTCATATCAACTATATACATAGGTTTCCAATCTTTATTTATAAATATTCTTAATTTACTATAAATGTTTCCAACATGTATTTCTTTTATATCATATCCTTTGTCTATAAAATATTTATAAGAATTCAATACAGATTTTCTAATGTCTTTTATAAAACTACATCCATGATCTGTACCTGAATATATATTAATCTTATTGTCTCTATAATATCCGCGCGTAAATCCTTCCCAATCTTTTATTTCTTTATATCCAAGATTATCAAACCATTCTCTATGAGTCATATTTTTATATTTATCATCAGGTTCAATAATCAAAAATGTACTTGGATTAATATAGAACATTTCACGCTCTTTAATCCAAGGTAATGTTCTTAATATTCTATCTTTAATTTTTGTAAAGATATATTTTGTTTTCATATTTTTATTTAGTTTCATAATTCTTATTCTTTAAAATATATTCACAGAATATCATAGCTGCATAACATCCTATGAAATTTGTAGATGCTTGTACTGCTATAGCAATCCACAAATCAACTTCAGATATGAACTTAATGACTACTGCAGAAAATGTATAGCATATACAGTTTGCAAATGATGCTAATAGTTTTCCTGACTTAATTACTAATATGCTTCTAACAATGTGAAGAAACACATTAGTTAACGATATGATAATATAAAGTAACAACATTAGAAGTTCTTTTTGATTCTATCCAATTCTCGTTTGCTATCTCTATCTTTAATAGATTCACGTTTATCGTAATCCTTCTTACCTTTACACAATCCAATTTCTACTTTAATCTTACCTTTCATAATAAACATTTTCAAAGGTATGATTGTATATCCTGGATTCTGTACATCAGAAGCTAACCTACGAATTTCTTTCTTATTTAATAAAAGTTTACGGTCTCGTTTCTCTTCATGATTTGTAAACTTATCAGAATCATATTTAGAGACATGAGAATTCTTTAACCAAATCTCTCCATTAGTTATGACACAATATGCATCTCCAATGTTTGCTTTTCCTGCTTTGATAGATTTTACTTCAGAACCTTGGAGAACTATACCTGCTGTGTAATTCTCCAAGATATTGTATTCATGTCTTGCCTTTCTATTGACTATTTCCATTTTAGTTCTTTATTGATTTAAGTATTCCGTTTTCAAAATGTAATATAAGATGTTCCCCAGATATACTTGATGAAGATGATCCATAATAAATATATGCAGAATCATATTTACTATTTGAAGTACGATCATAATATACTTCTACTGGCTCAGCATTAATCATATTAATAGCTTCTATCATTGTAGAATCTTTATATATGAAATATGTCTTATGATTAAATATTACTGGTAGTAATTCACGCCCAGAATTTTTTAGTTCTTCAACTTTCTGTATGTCATCTTTATATTTATCAAAACTTTCTTTAATATATTTCATATTCCAATAAGCAATAATGTACATAGTAGTTGCAATCACTGCCCATATTCCTAATATTATAATCATCTTTTCTTCCATTTAAAATCCCATGATTAGTTTCTTAATAGTATCATATTCAGAATTATCGCCATACTTCGGGAACTTCTCACAGAATGAATAATTGATTGCTTCAATCAATGAGAATCCATCAATAACAAGTTCAGCACAGTTAAGTGTTTCACGAGTTGAGATTGTCTTTGAAATACTATTGTCAAGATATCTCGCACGGATTGCATTTGCAACATTAACGATCTTCTCAGCGACATTTTCTGCAATACCTGTACGGATATTAAGTACCTTTGTCTCAAATGATTTTGGGAGATAATCAACTTGGATAATCATAAAACGATTCTCCAATGCAATATCCAGAGAATTTGTACCTGAATATTCAGAACCAATATTTGCAGTTGCAATGAATGTACACTCAGGATGAACAGGAATCTCACGAGGACCGTTTGAATCTGCGATCTCCACAGGAAGCATTCGGCGATCATCCAAACATGGGAACAGAATATTATTTGTCATTACTGGAGCTCGGCTTAACTCATCCAAAAGAATTACTCCAGGTTCCTGAATATCCTTAACGAACTTTGCATAATCAAACTTGGAAGATCCATTTTCCAGACGATGTGAACCAAGAAGATCTGTCAAAGGATCCATCATTGCACCCATATCATAAATCCTACATGGAATATTAAGTGCTTTACAGATTCGAATGATTACATCAGTCTTACCTGTACCAGTAGGACCTGTAAGCATCGTATTCTTATGTCTCTTGATATTGCGAACCAAGATATTCCATTTTGAATCCTCAATATAGAATCCTGACTCAATACCTGGATTAGCATAATTCTTCTTAATCTCAGACAGGAAATTCTTTGTCACTTCCTTCTTTTTCTTTGTAGATACATCATACTTCTTCTTATAATCAAAGTCAGAAGGATCTATTGCCATTGAAGTGTAATCATCATCATTACATACACAAATCTTTTCGAAGTTGAAAATATGCGTATCTGGATCATACGAATAGTCCTCTGAATAGAACATATTAGTGTCATCACAGTTCTTAATGTAATTATTTGTGTACTCGTTATACCCGAGCTTGGAAGACTCCATAATGTCATCTGACTTATAGATTTTGTCAAGTTCCTTAATAAGACCTGATACTGGAGATATGAAGTTCTGTGATTTGTTGATTTTAAGATAAATTCTAGGATTTCCCATATTGCATATATTTGTTTGATTATATTAATATATAGTCAATATATGTAAAATATTCAAATTTTTGATATATTATTTATTTTTTAATAAATAAAACAATTATTAAAAACATAAAAACACGATTATTTAAATCTTTTTTTTATTTTTATTTATATAAATATTATCAATCTTAAATATGATATTTGGTAACTTAGAAGATGTATTGGAAAATGAACAGACTATAAATGAGGCTATTCAACAGAATTTCCAACAATCATACGGCAATATGCAAAAGCCAACGAAATGGTCAAAGATACTTGTAAAGCTTTCACATTACGGAATGAATTATTCTGATGATGTGTATAAGAACATGGTTGCATATCCTGCAGATAAAGCATTACAGCCTAAAGATGATGTAGCTTTACAACAGGTATTAATGGGATCATCAGTAAATAACTGGAAGGTAAAACCTGAAGAAGACAAATCATTCTCAGAAAAGACATTAGAGCAGAAACGTGATGTACTTCGTAAGATGGCTATGCAGCCTGAACTTGAAGACATTTTAGATATCATGGCTAATGAATCTATTGTTTATGATGATGATGAATCTTATATTTGTACACCATTCTTAGACACCGGTTTGATTCAAGACTTAAATGAAAAGTCTGCTGAAGAAATTCGTAATGCAATGGATATAGCATTCTATAAAATATATCTTTTATTGGAATGGAAAAAATTTGCATGGGATGAATATAAACGTTATCTTATAGATGGTGTATTAGCATATGAAATAGTATATGATAATCTTGAGAATCCTAAAGCTATAACGGGTATTGTAGATATTGATCCTAATACATTAACAAAGAAGATTAAAGATGGTACTACATATTGGGTTCAGTTTGAAGGCAAGATTGGATTTGAACGTATATTACTAGATTCTCAAGTCATATATATCAAATATGAAGATTCTGGTGTATCAACACGTCAATCATATCTTGAACGTCTGATTCGTCCATTTAATATTTATCGTATTGTTGAACAGGCACAAGTTATTTGGACAGTTACTCAATCATCATTTAAGACATTATTTACTATTCCAGTAGGATCACAAAATAGAACAAAAGGTGCTCAAACATTAGCATCTTCAATGAATAGATATAAAGAAGACATATCATTCAATACAGAAACTGGTGAACTTAAAGTAAATGGTAAAATGAATATGCCATTTAATAAAGAATATTGGTTCCCAGAAAATGAAAATGGTAGACCACAGCTTGAAACACTTGTTGATAATGGACCAATGCTTAATGATTCAGACCAGATAAGATATTTTGAATCTAAACTTTGGAAGATGTCAAAGATTCCTGCAAACCGTTTTGATAAGGAAGCTCAATCAACATGGTTTGGTAATGATCCTACTCAAGCATTACGTGATGAAATTGATTTTTCAAGATTCGTAACACGTTTAAGAAATACATTTGCTGAAATATTACTTAAGCCACTTCGTATTCAATTATCATTATCAGTTCCAGACATTAAGAACGATAAACGTATATTAGATTCAGTTACTCTTCGTTGGAATTCATATAACTTATTCGAAGAAATGATGAATATTGAAATCATGACTAAAAGAGTAGAATTTATTGGAACTATGAAAGACAGCTTAGCAACAACTGATGCTGAAGGTAATGAAGAATCATTCTTCTCACTTAAGTTCTTAATTATGAAATATCTTAAGATGTCTGACGCTGACCTTGAATTGAATGAAAAGTATAAGATGGAAGAAAAACTTGCTAAAGGTAATGGTAATACCGAAGAGGAAGAAGAAACTGGAGAAACAGAAGAAACAGGAACAGAACCTGAAGGAGGAGAAGGTGGTGGAGCTGAAGAAGAAGGTTCAGACATAGATTCTGAAATGCTCGGTGACGTACAACCAGAATCTCCAGAAACAACACAAGCATAATATAACTATGAAACGATTAACAAATTCTTTAAAACAAAATAATATCAATGAAGCTGCCATTAAAGTTGGTGGTGCAAAGATAACAAATCAAGTTGATGATTATAGTAAGTATAATACTATAAATGAATTGTGTGATTCTGTTGATACACATTATATAAGTAATTATAAAGATTCTAATAAAATACGAAAGATTTTAGCAGAAAAGAATCTAATAGAACCTTTGGATTCAAAACAAAATGATAATTATACAGGAGCAGTATTATATAAAGGTGGTCATTTAGTTTATTTCTTTTGGTTTCATAAAATGGAATATCTTTGTGCATTCTTAGTTTATATGCATAAGTATTTAGAAATATTTGATTATCATTCAAAATTAGATAATAAATGGCATTTATATTTTGATATTCATGGAGATCCATTAACTGGTGTTGAAAATAAAAGTACTTGTTGGCATCTTGAATATCGTTGTAAAGATCGTAAATTAGAAAATCTCGATAAAGCAATTGATGATTTTTATAATGAATTAGATAAGATAGAAACTTATTCAGGTTTAAATGAAAATATTAATGAAACAAATTATTTAGAAATATTCAATAAGTTATACGAAAATGAAGAATCTTAATGAATTTATAAATGAATCAAGAAAAAATCATGTAGAAGATTATCCTAAAGTAGAAACATTAGGAATAGGAGAATTCGAAGGTGTATTATGGGGACATTGTTTTCTTTATGAAAATAAAAAATATTATTCTGAAATAGGTTGGAAAAATATGTTTCCAAGTTATTGTAATATGGTAATTAATGAAAATGAAGCTTGGCCTCATCAAGTAGATAAATATCAAAGAGAAGATTTAAAGAAATTATTTGATTAATATGAAGAAACTTAAAGATTTCATAACAGAAGGATCATGGGGTTATGAACCATTACAAGGTGATGGTCCACTTGATTTAAGAGGTGATCTTTATAAAGATATATGTGAACTTATATATGATAAGTGTGATGAATATAGTAAAGACACTGGATGTGCATGGTGTGCAATAGGTAATATTGAACATTTTATTGAAGAAGTTACAAATATGGAAGGTTTCAAAATGGATAGTAAGCATCCTTCTGATAAATATTATTATTGGTTCCGTCTTATAGATAAAAAACATAAGAATATATTTGAACTTTATGATAAGTTATTAAATCAGTGTGCTAATGATGATAAATGGATTGAAGAATGGGAAGAACCTGATAAGATGAAAAAATCATTAGAGAAAAGAAAGAAGATATCTGAAAAGTATGCTAAACTAATGGAAGACTATATCAAAAAGGAAGAAGAATATAAATTACAACAAAGCACTGCTACAAAACAACCACAAGCAGTAATATTTGAAAAATAATTAATTATGGGAAATCTTTTAGACTATTATATTATAGAATCTGTTGTTGATTATGATAATGATCCTTTGAAAATTGGAAGAATCAAATGTACGATTCCTGGTGTAGTTCATTCAGATTCAACACCTGAAGAAGGTATGCCATGGGTAAGATGTTTTAAGATGGGTGCATATCAGACATTTAGCAGACCAATCAAAGGACAGAAAGTATGGGTAATGATATCAAAACAAAACCAGAATGAGTTTTGGTATTTTCCATTTCATGAAGCAATTGATATAACAAAAGACTATATAGAAGAATATTATAATGAAAATTGTGATGTTCTTCATGCACGTCATTCAGGAAATGGAGACTGTATGATGACATATGATGATGAACAAGGTTATTTGACAAAAATTGGAGATGATCATATTAATCTGACTCCTAAAAGACAGTTTGAATTAGATTGTGATAATAAACGAATAAGTATAGAAGATGATATAGTTTATATTGGAGATAAAGATAAAGGAGCAAAACAAGTTACAATTAAAGGAGAAAATCATCAAAAATGGATAAGCACATTATCTGGTCAGTTTGCATCTTTAGCAGAAGCTGCTGGAGATATTCCATATACTATTCATTTAAGTGCATTATTACAAGCTATATCTAGTACATTGGCACAAAATTCTTCTCCATTTGATATATATACAAAACATACAAAAGTTAATTAAAATGGCAATTGATAAAGTTAATACAAAAAGATATGCCGAAGAAGGTTTAAAGACTTTACATAGTAAAGGAGAATCTTATCTGAATGGTGGTGATACAACAGCATTTTCAACGTTAGGAACAAATGCAGTTAATATTGGTACTAATGTTGTTGGGGCTGGTGTATTGACTTATGATGTTGTTAAAGATTTTAAAAACGGAGATGCATTAGCATTTGCAGAAAGTTTAGCTGGACAAGCTATTGGTGACATATCTGGTGAATGTGGTGCATTAATTGGAGAATATACAGGTAAAGCTGCATCATTAGTTGCATCAATACCTGGAAAAATTGCAGAAGAAACCGCAAGAAGAGTTGGTGATCCACGTGTTGAACTTGGTGAAGAACCAATATATCCTATGAGTCATTGGATGGATGAAGTTTTTAATGGAGAAGAAAATAACCGTAAGATACAACACGAAGAAAATAACGATAAACGTAAAGAAGAAAAAATAAAGAAAGCAAAAGAAATTATATCTGATGCAGTTAAACGTGCAAATAAATTCATGGATATTGCTAATGAAAAAATTGATTATGTAAAAAAATATGCATTAGAAGGTCCTGAATGGGTTGCTGACCAGATGTCAAATACTGTTGATGCAGTTGTTTATGAAGTTCGTAAAGAATTAGATGGAGATTATAAATATTTAGAAGACCAAATTAATAAATGGTGTGAAAATGAAGGTATAGCTATTGGTGATAAAATCGTTAAAAAGGCAAATAACGAACTTCATAAACTTGCAGAAGAAACAAAAAATAATTCTGAAGAAACTGTAACTAAAGGAAAGATAAAAGCAAAATCAGTTTTACAGAAAGCAAAATTAACAATTATGGGTAGACTTGGAATTAACATTCATATACCTATAAGTACAGATTAAAATATGGCAAACAAAGAATTTGAATACGAATATAATCCTATAAAGGAACAAATAAATGGAAAAGAGGCTGAAAAAGTAATATGGTCTACTGCAGTTATAAATAAAGCATTAGAAGGTATACAATCTGGTCAGCCATTAAAAGCTAGTCCATTCTTAAATAAAAATACTAAACTATTAAAACCTGAATTAGTTCGTAAATATACTCAAGAAGAAATTGAAGATTATAAACGTTGTGCATTGGATCCTTTATATTTCGCAGAGAAATGTTTCTTGATGACACCAACAGGTTTACAAGCTTGTAAACTTCGTGATTATCAAAAAGCATATATAAGACATTTACAGAATAATAGATTTAGTATCTTCCTTTCGTGTCGTCAGTCAGGTAAGTCAACAACAACTGCTATTTATTGTCTTTGGGTTATATTATTCAATTCAGATAAATCAGGTCTTATATTATCAAAATCTGGTCCTGCAGGATTAGACCTTATTAAAAAGATTAAGGATATGTATCTTTATCTTCCTTATCACTTAAAGATAGGTACAATGAAATGGAATCAATCTGAAATTTCATTTGATAATAACTCTTCAATATCAACTGAATCATTCTCACCAACAGCAGGTCTTGGTAAAACAATTAACTTCCTTATTCTTGATGAGTTTGCTTGGTGTCCACCTAATGATGTTGAATTATTCTATAATAACATCATACCTACTGTTACTACAATTACAGATTCAAACGTATGTATAATGTCTACACAAAATGGATTTAACTTATTCTATAAACTTTGGAAAGGTGCTATTGAAAAGACTAATATATATGCACCATTTAAAGTAGACTGGTATCAGGTTCCTCAATATAACCCAGAAACAGGTCAATGGGAAAAACGTACTGATAAATGGAAAGAAGATATGATAGGTGTATTAGGATCTGTTGAAGCTTTCTATTATCAATATGGTACACAATTCTCAGCATCAGATAAATGTTTGGTTTCTCGTGAACGTATTGCTACATTAAGAGATGACGCAATATTGTATGAAGAACGTGATTTGGAATTAACTGAACTTTTTGGATTAGCATTGCAATATCCAAGATATTTAGTATGGGACCCAAATTTCAATTTAGAAGATATTAAGACATGTTTCTTCTTAATATTGATAGATCTTGCTGAAGGATTTGGTGGAGACTATACAGTATTCAATATATTCAAGATAATTGGTAAAGATCAATTTCAACATGTAGGATTATGGAGATCCAATGAAGTTGATCTTGAACATGCGGCATTAGAATTTTGGCTATTAGCAGGTCAATTATTCAATGGAGAAAACTGTATGTGGTCATTAGAATGGAATACTTATGGAGCTTTATTCTATCGTCTATTGATGGATTATAATGAAGATGATTATGAAATTTCTACAAAATGGAGATTCAATATTGTTACAGACGGTATTGAGTTAAGTAATTTTGTCCAATATAAGAAATCTGCAATGGATGAACAGATTATAGGACGTACAGGTTCAACATCAAGATTCATACCAGGAATAAAGTTTACCTCAGGAAATAAAGGTACAGCATGCTCATTACTAAAGACATTATTTGAAAAAGGCCAAGTTGTAACAAGAGATATAGTTACATTAGGAGAATTAGAAAACTTCGAAGATAAGAATGGTAATGGTACATATAAAGCTTCTTATGGACATGATGATATTATTATGACATTTGTTCAGATTCCTATGGTGATGCAGACTGGAAAATATTCATCATTCTTGGAAGATATTGAAGAAGCTCGTATATCTGGAATTATAAACAATAAATGGAATACCAATCAACAGCAAAGCATTGAAGATACTCCATTTGGTATGTTTACACAATTAGGCGAAGGTTTCAATCAATTTGGTATTGAAATGCCTATGTCTTAATGTTTTTTATAAATATTAATATTTTCTAAAATTTTTAATATATAAATAATTAATAGTAATCCACAAAATACTATAAATACTTTCATTTGATTAATATATTTATTTATTTAATAGATGTAGTAAAAATGAAAGTATTTGGATTTATATATATTGTACATGTTATTAACGTAATCCTCTATTTGTAAGAGTAGTATTAAGAAGCATTAAATACTTTTTATATTGATCCTTGTTAAGAATCTGCTTCATATACTTTATATTCATTTCTAAAGTATTATTCAACATTTTTTCTCTTGTAACTTCAGTATTCTCATATTTGATGGTTTCCATCTGTACACAGAATATATTCATTATATCATTTATACATTCTGCTTGATCTTTACTAGCATTAAGAGATTTTGATAACATTTCTGTGTTTACATTCATATTATATGCTTCAACATTCATTGTGTTGTTTTCATTTGCATTAACGCCTAAGCAAAGCATTAAACTAAAAATTATTGTAAAAATTATTTTCTTCATAATATTGTTTCTATAAATATATTTGTTTGTTAATTTTTTTTATTCTTTAATATTTTTTATTTATCTCAATAACGTACATAAGGATTTACATAAATATTATTAACACCATTCATATATGCACGACCAATTTTTTTAAATAAACTTTTGACTAGTTTCATAACTTTTTATTTGATTAAACATCTAATTTACTTTTTATAATAAGGGTAGTATGCTAAATATATAGCTTCACAATAACTATCCCACATTTTCTTAATAATTTTTTTCATAACGTGTCTATTTAATTTTTTTATAAGTTATCTTTAATATAAATTAAAAATACACATACAATAAATAAACATCCAATAATCAATAAACCTTCCATCTTTACTACAATTTTTTATATTCTTTTGTTTTATTATTTAATTTAATTAAAAATAGTCTTAAAATAATGATAAAACAATAAATTCAAAGATTACATTAAAAAAATAGCTAATTAATTAATCTAAATTAATTGATTTAATTTATGATAATATCTTACATATAAAAATCATAAATGTTATTATTAAATATAAATAATTAGATGTGTGGATATAAATGAGACATATATATAACTTCATAGTAGAGAAGCTTCGTATCAATAAAGATATAAAAGTTCAACATTATAATTATCAACCTAAAAATAAATCTGAATTAATGGATCTAATTAAGCAACTAACGGATGAACGTGGAGATGAAGCTAATTTGAACGATATAGATACATCTGAAATTACTGATATGAAATATTTATTTAAATTGACTCCTAATTTTAATGGAGACATATCTAAATGGGATGTAAGTAATGTTAAAGATATGTCATATATGTTTGAACATTCTAAATTTACGGGAGAAAATGGTGATATATCAAACTGGAATGTTAGTAATGTAAAAAATATGGTTGAAATGTTCTGGGATTCATTATATGATGGTGATTTATCGAAATGGGATGTAAGTAATGTAGAAAATATGGATGCTATGTTTATACATTCCATATATTCTGGAAAAAATGGAGATATATCAAACTGGGACGTTAGTAAAGTTAAAAATATGGGAAATATGTTTACTTATTCTAAGTTTAATGTAGACATATCAAACTGGGATGTAAGTAGTGTTGAAAACACAGAAGATATGTTTTTAGATACACCATTACAAAAAAATCCACCTAAATGGTATAAAAAATAAACTAATAAAAATAAACATAATATATAGTTTTATATATAGAGGCAAAATATATAAAGCTAATTAAATGAATAGATTATTACAAATATTAACATTTGGTTTATACAGTAAAATGAAAAATAAAGATACAGATAATTTCTTTGTTAAAGCAACAAAAGAAAACAATAACATAAATCCTGTATATGTATTTATGTTAGGTGTGTTGGCTGTTGGTGTTTTATTGTTGTTTATTCCTGTAATTGGTATGTTAGTTGATATTTGGTATAATCATACTATTACAATTAACTTATCTGACATGGCTGTATATGTTGGTGCTGTTGCTGCTATATTTACATCAGGTGGAGTAACTGCAGCTATAACAGAATATTCATATTCAAAATTTGATATTCCACCAATTGATGATGATGGTAATGATATGATATATAATGAAGAAAAACCAACAAGAGGATCAAGAAGATATCGTAGTGCAAAATAAAAGAGGGAATTTAAATTCCCTCTTTAACTATCTTAATATTTCTCCACAATGTGGACATTCCATCATTGTGCTTCTAACATTTCTTCCACAGTTTGGACATTTATCAATTGTGTAATTTCCATTAGAAACATTTCCTTCTAACTTAAATCCACAATTAGGACAGAACTTAAATCTATCTTTAATTTTTATTCCACAATTTGGACAATACTTTTTTATTAAATCATTCTTAAATATAGGCTTCTGTGATTCAGGTAATATCTTAATGATCTCTGTTTTAAATGCCCAATATTCAAAATCAATGTTTACTGTTTGGAATTTCTGATTTGAATAACTTCCTTTTTCAACTCTTCCTGTTTCAATAGATTTAGATCTTTTAGCACTTGTATTAATTGATGTAGTGTTTTTCTTTAATCCATCTAATGAAGCAGTCGCTGCTGAATATGTTGCAGAAGTAGCAGCAGAAGCTTCAATTGAGAATGTTGCATTATTTGCATCACATAATCCTAAACTCCTATCTCCGATAGTTGTATTACAATAAGATGTTGGCTCAATTGATTTACTATATAAAATTTGATTAGGATTCCAAACATCTCCATAACAAGTAATAGGTGTTTTGATATATACTTGTTGTTCTCTCTCCTTAAAGAATTCTAATTTGATTTCACCATTCTTTGCAATTGCTTGCTGAACTTGTTTACTATCACCATTTACTTCATAAGTAGAGAATAAGAATTTATTAGCTTCATTAAGATAACGTTCTAACCATATTCTTTCACCTGGTTTCAATACTAAAGTTTGACCCAATGACTTATTATCTATTGTTATATTAATACCAATAGTATATGTATAAGGATTAAAAATTTGAATTTGAAATTCTGAATTGTTCTTCATATAAACAATTCTTGAATATTCTGAATTTGAATATTCTTTAAGCAAAGACTTGTTGATGGCTATTTTAGCCAAATTTTGATTTGTACTCATAGTTTTAAATTTAAATATATTTATATTCAAATCCTTTAAATATTTTTGAGTCTTTAATTCAACTCTCAAAAGGTCTTAATCAACCTCAATATTAAAAGATATCTATTTTCTTTAATATAGTTAAAAATAAATTTATTTTTTATAATTATCAATAAATTTAAGAAAAAATAACTGGATAGTTGTTCTTATGGTTAACTACCCAGTTTTATATATAGTTATTTGCCTGACAAATAAATATAGATTATTGTAAAATATTATTCAATAAACATTGTCTTATCAACAATTGGATTCTTATACCAATAATTACTTATTACCTTACCTTCACCCCAAGAATTAAATTCTGAATATGCATCTTTAATACATATCTTTTCTTTTGGATATCTAAAATCATAAGGTATCATAATACCATGTGGATCTTCACCTTTTTTTGCAAGTTTAATAGTAAGACCTGATGTTGCATCATAAATAAATGGTTGAGTGCTTTCATTTAAGAAACTAAATTTCTTATCAACAGTAATTTCATCAATTACTGGAGAAGCATTTTGTGATTGTGTATTAATGAATGTACCTGTAGGAACTCCAAACATATTATGAACTTCAATATTATCATTAATGACATTACCATTGATATTCTTAATTAAAATATCGTCTTTAGCACCACATGCTACAACTTTATATTGTACAGTTGTTTCATTTAATCTCTTAGCTTTGATTACAACATCATTCATATCATAGTCACCAAGTTCAGTATCTTCAAAGCAGAATGTATAACTATTAACCTCAAACTCTGGAATATTGATAATTGGCTTCACACCTCCCTCGACCTCGATGATGATGTCGTTGAAGTCGTTATCAGTACCAGACTCGCAGCAAAGTAACATACGTTCATTAACTGTTATCCAACCCATTCTAGGACCATCTGTACCAAGTTTAGAGCTTTTGAAATTACATTCGCTATAACTATTAATATCATTATTTAAACGACCATCTCCATAAAGTTCACCTTGTTTTCTGGATTTACCATTTTCTTTAAATTCTGTTTTAGCACGAACCATAAATCCAATCTTATAACCTTCTGGGAATATATAAGAACCTGTTGTACCTATTTCTGGAGTACCATCACCCCAATATACAAGAGCCCATGCATTTCTCTTACTAATAACATCATCTTCAGTTTCACCAAAATGTTGATTAAATTGAATTGCCTTATACATAGGTAGATTTGTTAAAAATTGACGAATTGCATAATCACTCTTACCTTCGAGGTCTGATTCCTTGTAATAGTAGTAGTACAAATCTGAGTTCCATATCTCATTACCATACTGTTTAGCCTTATCACTCTTATATACTGGAGATACTACGATAGGCTCTTTACCAGTTGTGATAGGATACACAGCAGCATTGAAATATCCACTCTCCTTAATCAATGGAAGGTTGTTATATTGTCTACCATTCTTGAAATATGAGAAGATAATTGCTCTAAATATAGTCTTGTATTCATCTGAGTAATCTTGTGCTACCATCTTCTGAGATTCATAATCTGACATCTCATAAAGAAGTTGCCCAGGAAGCCATCCTCTCTGACTTGCATAAGATTCTACTGCAAGACCAATTGCAGGAGTCACAGAAGGCAATGTGTAATCAGTAAGCGTATTTCTTGTCTTAGCCTTTTCACTTAGGTCAACAACGTCACCTTTAACAGACTTAACACTGTAAGACCCATTTGATAACATGAAAAGGTACATACCAATACTCTTTTCTGGTATATCATATGCAAGAGAAATTGATGTCTGTCCATTTACGTTAGCTTCATTAAGCATAAATAATGAAGTTGTAGAATCAGTTTCTGCCACATATGTCATAAGCTGAATTTTATCAACATTTGATGGAATACTGTTGATGGTTAGAACACCAGAAGAAGTTGTTGACCAATCTTGGTTTTCATCAAATGTTGTTCCAAAAATCTTCTCAACATTTTCTTTAATTTGTTGTTTAGTATATTCTTCATATTGTTTATCTAAATCATGCCCCATGCAACCACATAAGACAAATACTAAACACATAATAAATAATTTTAAGTGTTTCATAATACTAGTTAAATTTATTTATAAATTTGTTTAAGGTATATATTAAAAATAAATATAGTAATTTAAAAGTTTATTTATAATATTTTAATATCAATTATAAAAAGCCATAAGTTCTTTAATCATATTTACAGTATCATAAGGATAAAGATCATTATATGTTTTAATAATGTGATTCTTATTATTATCTAAAACTTTAATGTCAAATACTTTAAGATGTGAATATTTAATAACTAGTAAAGAATAACGATTATTACATTTGAATGTATTGCAATATGAATCGTTATTCTTTACATAATTTCTAAATCGTTCGTATAATGTTTTCATATATTAGAAAATCTTATTCTTACGTGTCTCAATCTTCTTTAGAACTTTATTCTGTTCTTTCTCAGTCATACCTGATTCTGGGAGCCACATCAGAATTGCCTTCTCCATTGCAGTAAACTGATTCTGTTGAGTTTTCATTCCCTTGGCATACATAGAATTTTCTGAATGCTCCGCTTTCCAAAATACATTATACCAAGCTTCTTTATTGTTTTTGGGATTCTCAATCATTGGGCGAGACATCCACCAATCATATCGCTTCTTCTCACTAAGAAAACCTCTAACAAAAACATCGAGCTCCTTAATGGCTGCATTCATACACCAGTCTTTGTATTTGTTTTCACCAGTAAATCTCTTGTAGAAACTTAATGCGAGTTGCTCATAATCATTTGTACAATAAGTAGATGTCATATAAATTAAATTTTAAATATTATATAAATAATATAGTAACTTTTAAATATAATTCAAAAAAATGGAGGGTTTATTTACCCTCCATATTTAATAGTTTTTCCCTTTTAAGTTTTTGTTTTATACTACATGGAAAATCGTTTTCATATATTGCAATTGCTGTCATTTTATTGTTTAAATCTGGTTCTATGAAATATGTCCATTTGTAATGATTAGGATCAAATCTAGCAAGTCTTTCATACCATTCGTTTATGTCAACTGATAAATAAATAAGGTAATCATTTTTCCAATCCCAGTCAGGATCACCATTTTTCAGTATCTACCAATTTTCAAGTAACCACTCAGCAACAGCATGACCACCTTGAACTGCAGCATATATAGGATCTAATGTCTTATCTGTTAAAATATATAATTTATTTTTCATTTTCTAATAATTTGTTTTCTTTAATAAATTTCAATACATTTTCATATCCTTTTATTCTTTCAAGATATGCATTATCATCATAATAAGGATTTTCCCTTTCCTTCTTAATGAAATTATAAATTTTTGCTACATCCAAATTCATTCCTGCATATTCTTCAAAATCATCCAAATATACAAAATCACCATCTAAATCATCAGGACCATTTCCATTATATCTTATATCATAAATACATATACAAGGATATCTTTCTGGTTCTGATAACCAATTAGATACGTTTTTATATCCTTTTTGATCACATGTATTTAATTTAATAAATGTTTCAAACGCTTCTTTTGACTTTAATAATATCTTTTCCATATTTACTTATATATTTATAATTATAAATAGCAATGTATATGTTAAAATTCAAATATTATTTATTTTTTAATTTAACTTTATTATCAATAATCTCATATTTTCCTTCAGCAAAAGTATTATATACTTCAATGACTTTTCTTTTAAAATTTGGAATAGCTTCATATTTCATACATCCTTCACCACCACCATAAGAATACGCATCTTTTCCATACCAAAGCATTTTCCAGCATTTATATATAATTTCATTATCTAACCAAGTATGTAAAGATAAATTATCAACTAATTCATCATTTTCAAAATCACACCCAATACGATGTTTGAACATATAGTAAGCTACATATACGTGGTGATGATGTCCATATTCAGCTTGTTTAATATATTGTTTGAATGCTAAATATTGTTCTTTAGTTGTAGCATTTATTGAAAAATCTTCTTTACTGTAAGTCTGGCAAAAATCATCACTTGAATTAACTAAATCTATTCTAAAATTATTATCTTCTGTATTCATATTATTATCATTTATATATTTGTCATTATATAATCTAAATTTTGTTCAGAATATTCAATATTATATTCTTGACATTTTTTCTTGTAGAAATTTTTGGTACTTTCAATTATTACTTCACCATGAGTTTTACCTTTATTATCTCCATATTCTATTAGTTTATCCCAGTTTTTGATAAACCAATCTTCTGAATCATTATCTTTGTAATAATCTTTGAAAGACTGCACATCTCTATTAGCCCAGTATTTTAAACCATGTCTAATCCAACGATAATAATATAAAATATTTGTGATTTTATACGCCCTAATTTTAATTTCATCTACTATATCTTGTAAACTCTTTTCTTTAGGACGATTTGTAAGTTTACGAGTTTTCTTTTGCTCTATTTGTTCATTTGCGAGTTGAGCTATCTCAGATTTCATAGCATTAACTAATGCATTTCTAAATTCTTTGTTTTCCATAATACTAAAACATATTTATTTATAAAAATTTCTGTGTTCAAGAAAAACGTTCTGTTCAAATATTGTTGAACACATAAAAAATATTGAACAGATTTTTATAAACAAATCTATTTACGGAAAACCTAAATCAAAAATCTACCAAAACTGTTTCATAATTTTAATTTAATTTAATTTGTTAGTTATATAAAATGGTTTATCCTCTAACCAAAAAGGAGTTGTATTGTGGAACAACTTTAAAACATCCATGTTCTTTTTACAGAAACATCGTGCCCCATGTAGGACTCAAACCCACCTCAGCTGGTTTAGAAGCAGCGGCACAATCTCTATACCAATGGGACAAATATATGTTGGTACAATTATATGCAGGCGGTGAAGGATTCGAACCCTCATGAACGGTTTTGGAGACCGCAATACTAACCATTGTATGAACCACCTAAATTAGATGAGTAAATTTGCGAGCTACGGACTGAAGAAACCACGGCTAGAAAACGCGGATTGCATTATCTCTTTGAGATTTTACTCTTCTGTTGCGTTGCGCCTTATGAGCTCTCACGATACTCAACTCCTTTCACTGGGCGAGGACTATTTCTTAGATCCAACCAACATAATAAGAAGAAGTCGACATTTGCTTATTACTTACCCCAGTTCTACTCAGAGGCCTGTACTCATCTATTAAAATATTATATTCTTCAAGAACCTCTTTCAGTCTGCTTGGTTGACTTTCACAACTCGTGTTAGATAGTGACTTAAATATTTTATATTTGTAAAAACTTCTTCTGGTCTAGACCATTGGATTACTATTCCAAATCGGTTCCTTGATTCTTCTCCGATAACCAAATATTCGTGCGCCTTCGAATATCTCTAAAACGGTAACCAGTCCATTTAGAATACATGCGCATATTCAACTAAATGAAACTCAGAAGTTTTATGTTGGGATGGGCAGAGTCGGACTGCCATTACCAGGACCAAAATCTGGTGTGATAACCGTTATACTACATCCCAATTTAAATGTTTCAATAGTTCAAAGTTTAATTTAAAAACCAATCTGTAACAATCTCATAAAGATTAACCAAAACAAAAAATCAAACAAACAATGAGAAATAAAAATATGAAGTATCTCTACGATACAACAAGATTGGTTTATGTGGAGCCACAGGTAATCGAAACCTGATCCCAAGCGTGCAAAGCTTGTATAATAGCCGTTATACGATGACCCCAAAACTCACCATTTTTAAGTTGTCACCGAAAATGATGGAAAAACTTCCTCACTTACGATAGGAAACTAGTTTGAATATATCAATTCAGGGACTAATTACGTTACGTTGAGGCGCGACCTCTTTTGATGAGGCGGTACTGAGAATCGAACTCAGATCGTCGGGTTACAAAGCCGAAATAATAACCATTATACTAAACCGCCATTTCTTTAAAATTTCATTGTAACAAATGAAGAAAGTATTTAGTCTTAAATCTTATTAATCTTATCATTATAATATTGAAGTAACTCTCCTCTTCAACAAATGAAATTAGTTGCGGGGGTTGGAATCGAACCAACACAAGCATTTTCTGTCTCAAGGTTATGAGCCTTGCATCTTACCATTAGACTACCCCACGATATTAATTGGTGGGCCCACCAGGGCTTGAACCTGGGACCTACTGATTATGAGTCAGGTGCTCTGACCAACTGAGCTATAGGCCCAAAAATAATATTGTGCAATAACAACTATGCCTCGCCCTAATTGTGGTTGTACTTCCCACGATAGCTCGCATGCGCTGAATAACTAATTTCCAAGAATTTAATTTTTATTCTATCAGAATCATCATTATTGACTCTTGCATAAAAAGATTTATTCCTACCTTAGGAGCATCTCCTCTTTTTAACAATATTATGCGGTGCGTACGGGACTCGGACCCGTGACCCCATGCGTGACAGGCATGTATTCTAACCAACTGAACTAACGCACCAATTATATATAATTATAATCAAATATAGTTAATTATAATTAAATATTTCAAAAAAAGTTGCCACTGTGGGACTCGAACCCACGACCACGAGCTTAAAAGGCTGAAGTAACTCTCATCTTCAACAATATTTCTATGTAACTCTCGACAAAAATATAATTACGTGCTCTGTCCAACTGAGCTAAATGGCAAAGTAGCGGCCATGGGAGTCGAACCCATTATTTGCAGGTGCTTAACCCCTGCCGTGATCATTTCCTAAACAAGTAACTTAGTTCCTCACTTTATCCCGGGCTTGCTTGACTTTTAACCTTGTTTATTTTTTGATGCTGTTAAGTACCCCTTTCAAGATTGCTTATCCGTCGATAAGTAGCGCCCTGATTCTAAGTCTTAACACAGTCCGCCGACACATCAAATTGGAAATATATCCGTTTCACTCGAACACTGAAGTTTGTTATATTGCGTGCCCTGTAGGATTCGAACCTACGATTGGGATTTCTCCACGGCAGATTAACAGTCTGCTGCCTTAACCACTCGGCCAAAGACACATTTGCGGCGACGGTTGGAGTCGAACCAACTTTCCTTAATTTGACTGATTAATGCTTTGAAGTAACTCTAATCTACAACATCATTTCTGAGTAACAGCGAATAAAGTTGTTTATCTACCGTTTAGCTACGTCGCCATTAAATTGCGGAACACCAAGGAATTGAACCTCGAACACTCCCAGAACATGGGAGCAGTTTACCGTTAGCCTAATGCTCCATAGAGGTTGTTAATTGAAAGACTGATTTACAGGACAAATACGTTTCCAAACTTTCCTATCCCCTAGTACCCCATAACTCGGTTCCCTTATAAGTGGCGGGCAGGGTTGGATTCGAACCAACGATACATTGTTTAACAGACAATTACATTAACCTTTTGAAGTAACTCACGATTCTACACTACCTTACGGAGAACAACGAACGAAGTTTTAAATCTTTTTCTATGTTACCTACCCAAATTTGCGCGCCCTGAAGGAGTCGAACCCTCATCTACTGGGTTTGGAGTCCAGTGCCTTAACCATTAGACCAAAGACGCATTAACCGGTATTTTGAGACCGGTAACTCACAGATCCTTGCTTTTTCTGGGGATCTGCTCGCGTATACCAGACTGCAACTTTTAATCAACTGACATCTGCTCCTCCGCGATACAAGACCTACTCATCAGTTTTGACACATATAGGATGCCATCCTATTTCTCGTCATATTGTGCCCGATACTAGTCGGTGTGTTACTCCAACTGGGGTAGGGAGACCGGGATTTGAACCCAGACTATCGAGTGTATAAGACTCCCGTGCTGACCGTTACACTATCTCCCCATATATTCTACCCATCTGCGCCTTCCAACGTATGACTGCCTAAACGCATCCTACGGCCTCGGAAATTATAGCGAATTTGCAACTTCCCATAACTCTGTACCACCATCGTGCCGGATTTTCCTAATGTTCGTCATACCTACTAATTTACTAATTAGTACTTCTCTGCACTCCGACCTGATAGAATATAATTGGTTGCGGAAGTGAGATTTGAACTCCACCACTAAGGTTATGAGCCTTGTATGCGACCTACACACTGCTTCCGCGATATTTAAATTTAATTTAATAAGAACCTTCCGTTGTCAACCAAGGCTTACCTAAAACTATTCTTCTAAGCTATTTCTCTACCACCTCGTCTTGGATTCGAACCAAGATTATCGACTTAAATTAAATGTGCTCTCACAGGGATTCGAACCCTGACCTCACAGATTAAGAGTCTGGTACGCTGAACCGTTAAACGCCATGAGAGCAATTAATAAATTCTTTTATATTATTAATTACTTTATATTTATCATCATTATTCATTTTTTTATATTCAGACCAACGTATTCTAATTCCTTCCCAACCTTTTTGCTTTAAATATTCATTACGTTCTTTATCATGTTGAATCATATAATCTGAATAATGTTGTTCACCATCAATTTCTACATATTTCATTAAATCTTCATTATAAAAATCTAATTCATATCTATCAATCTGTTTATGATATTTTAATGGAACATTTTCTTTAATGAATAATTCTTCAAAATATTTTTCTGGATAACTTTGTTTTGATGAATGATTTAATTTAAAAGGAATTTTATCTGGATTATTATCTAAATATTTTTTTCTTGATTTAGAAATTTTTTGTTTTGATTCTTCTGAATGATGTTTACCAATCCAAGATATTTTTTTCTTAGTTTCATCAGACATAATTATTTCTTTTCCTTCCTCTTTTGCTTTTATATATTGATTTGTTGGTTTTCTAGTTTTATTATAATCTCCCATAAATATTGATGTAATACGATTTTTATTATATTTACATCTTATTTCATGTTGAACCAAAGAATTCTTATTTTTACATTCTTTATTACAATATTTACAATTAAACATATATTTAAAATATTTTTGTGACCTCACTGGGAATCGGACCCAGGTCACATGATTAAAAGTCATGGGCTTTACCACTAAGCTATGGGGTCATTATTGTGCCTTCGAAGGAATCGAACCTCCATACTTACTCCTATTAATTATTACTTATCCGCGGTTGTAATAATCTTCGGTTAGTAAGACCGCCTTCACAGGGCGGTACGGTTACCAATATACCGTAATAAACCAGCATTGTTAAGAATTGTTTGTGCCGCCGGTAGGATTCGAACCTACTTACTGCTAGAGGCCAATACCGAAATTTGATAGAGCAGAATGGTTTTACGGACCATCTCGGTTACGTCGGCTTGCTATAATTACTATCATCTTCGTTATAGCAATAATAATAATCCTTCATAACTCTTAACTTTAAATTTATTAATAATTGCGTGATAAACCGGAATTGAACCCTGTTTCTGCCCCACTACAGAGCTGTCCTAACCTATAGACGATTATCCTTATCGCTATATCTGCCAATATAACGTTTATATTATTTATTGAATTTTCTTACAACTGGCAGGAAATAAGATTTTTACAACAAATAACATAAAGTGGGTCGGGAGGGACTCGAACCCCCAATGTTTACCCGGAGGGACTAGATTTACAGTCTAGCACAACACCACCAATCGTTGCTGCCGGCCCAAAAGGTAGAAACTCCCAGTGTTTCTACTAACTGCTAAACGTATTTATACTTAGGATTAGTTTAGATTCAACCAAATCTTTACCATGATGGTAAAAATCCCATCTATAAAGGGGATGGTTATATTCCCAATCGCTTTTGAGTTTTACCCTTTTCTATTAAATCTATTTTCACAAACAAATTTAATAATCTCTATCTTCCATTTCTTCCCTTAATTCATTACAAAATGTTATAATGAATCGCGGTCCCTACGGGATTCGAACCCGTACCGTACGGATCGACAATCCGACATTGTTACCGTTCAACCAAGAGACCAAATATGGTTATTATCCAGATACCAAAAAACTGGGAACAAATTTCTCGATTATCCATTCCAACGTCATTGTCTTTACACTTGATACACTTGGACCAAGAGGAAAAATGATAACCCTTATAAGCATGGCATGCAAGAGTGGGGCGGCAGAGAATCGAACTCTGGTTGGTAGGATGTAAGCCTACTGTCCTGGACCACTAAACGACCTCCCCAATATATGTACTCCGGCAGGGATTCGAACCCTGGACCCGATGCTTAAGAGGCAACTACTCTAACCAACTGAGCTAACGGAGCATTATATTATTTGTGCTCCCACAGGGACTCGAACCCTGACCTCACAGATTAAAAGTCTGGAACGCTATACCAATTAACGCCATGAGAGCAAATTAGTACCCCCTCAGGGATTCGAACCCTGGATCCTCGGCTTAAAAGGCCGCAGCTTTAACCAACTCAGCTAAGAGGGCATACACAATAAATTGTATTAAACTTAATAATAATTTGCGTTTAATTTTGATTTAACGTGCATGCTTCTAATTGGTTAAACTGCTTAATACCAACTTCTCTCAGGAAACATACACAACTAACGTTTTCGTTTAAACTGTTTCATATGTTTTAAATTTTATATTTATAGATTATTAATTTCTATTTGCGGTCCATGAGGGAGTCGAACCCTCATCTTGTGATCGACAGTCACACATTCTAACCGTTATACTAATGGACCAAATATCTGTCACCTAAGTGATCCAAATTTATATGTACCGGGAATGGGGGTCGAACCCACACGCCCCTTACGGGGCAACAGATTTTAAGTCTGTCTTGTCTACCGATTCCAACATCCCGGCATCCTTATATTATATATTATAATATAGTAACTTAATAAATAAATTACAATATGCGGGGACAGAGGGATTCGAACCCACAACCATCGGCTTAACAGGCCGCCGCTCTAACCATTATAGCTATATCCCCATAATTGCGCTCCCGGTAGGGGTCGAACCTACGACCAATAGATTAACAGTCTACTGCTCTACCACTGAGCTACAGGAGCAAAATTAAATTTGGAGGACCGTTCTGTGCTGACCAGAATATTCAGTATTCGTAAATGGATTTACATTTCAACGACATACGAAGCATGGAGTCTTTCACCATTTGCCGAGCCGACCTCTTAACGACACCTATGGGAAATAGGAAACGAATCGTAAATATAACAGTTTTATTTCAACATCCCAAGTTTTTTATTTTCCATTATATTAACCATTTGTGGAGCTGAAGAGAATCGAACTCTCCCACAAACCTTGCAAAGGTCCATCGCCTGCCTTGGAACATGCAACCCCAAATAGCTTCAACGAAAATAGTATTCCACATCGGCTAATACTTATTTCAATCTGCTCCTGTGGTATTCTCTCAGCCGAAATTATGAATGTTATTCCAACTTATCAAGTAGTTTTTCAACTTGCCTCACCGGCATCCATATTGAGCTCCGTACCGGACTCGAACCGATAACATCCGCATTACAAGTGCGGCGCTCTACCAATTAAAGCTAACAGAGCAAATAAAAATGGTAGTGCTTTGGACAAGCAGTCTAATCTCTCGAACTTAATCTACAAAAGATAGAGCCTGATATATTTCAATCATATTTTTCTTTGGCAACTACCACATATTTCTTAATGATATGGAAATTCTGTTATAAAGGCAATTTTTAATCTCCCACTATCAGAGAACCTTTATATATATTTACTGAACTATTTCGCTGAGGTGCTTGGCATCTCATTGAAAGGGGTTTTCCACCACTCCTCTTCCAAATCAGTTTTGTTTAATTGTAGGCGGGCTTCTCACCACTTAATTGCGTCTCAACCATTACTGGAGTGTCCTTCTTGTTCTCTTAATGAGTGTGCTAGACGACTACAATTATTTTTATATTTATTGTACCAACATGTCAAAGAACTCAGATTCAAAAACTCTAAATAATATCTTTTCAAATATAATTAGAATTTGAATATTATATTAATAATATAGTTCTTTAAAAAATAATTTCAAATTTCTAAGAAAAAATTTATAAAGAATTTCAACTATATAAATTAACATAATTTGTACCTCTACTGGGATTCGAACCCAGACCCAATTAAGGAGGGATTTTAAGTCCCCTGCGTAGACCGTTCCGCCATAGAGGCATATAGTAAAAATCCGGTACTATTCTCCTATAATGTTCATTTAAGTGTGAATCCTTGCTCTACATGTGGTGGGTCACTTTACCCTGATTTTCAAATTCCCATGGA
>Ga0310691_10000313_pt1 | contig 98057 bp, 82 predicted proteins | sample 176DNAGHGlowgp2_FD_203887 | JGI IMG/M metagenome (GOLD analysis project Ga0310691, IMG submission 203887) | Sheep rumen microbial communities from Palmerston North, Manawatu-Wanganui, New Zealand - 1766 DNA GHGlow gp2 (v2) (version 2) | ecosystem: Host-associated > Mammals > Digestive system >...
CATAGGAGGTATTAATGACTAAGAAAGATAAAATAAAAGTATTTGAAGAAGAATTTAAATATATAAACGATAAAGATATTAGAGAAGATGCTGAATATTTAATTAGTAATTTACCAGATTATTATTTTGAAGTAGATGCATCTAGTACAGGTAAATATCATCCTAAATATGCGCAAGGTAAAGGTGGTTTATCAAGACATGTTAAGAGTGCTGTTAAGATGGCAGTAGAACTACTTGCTGATCCTTCTATAGGAGGTATTTATAGTAATAGAGATAAAGATTTGATTTATTTATCACTTCTTATTCACGATGGGCTTAAATATGGTAAAGTAAAAGAACAATATACTAGATTTGATCATCCTATACTTATAAGTGAATATGTAGAAGATAATAAAGATAAATTAAAAATGAATGAAGAGGATAGAGAAAAGGTTAAAAATGCAGTAGCATCTCATATGGGACCTTGGAATACTAGTTCTTACAGTGATGTAATATTACCTGTTCCAAAAAAGCCAATGGAAAAGTTCGTGCATATGTGTGATTACTTAGCTAGTCGTAGATTTATACTTCTAGAATTTGATCAAGAAGATCATATTATAGATGAATCTAAAATGTAATTTTATTATATAGGAGGTTTTTATGGAAGATAATAAGATTAGTATTAATTTGCTTCCTAACGAGTATTTGATGCTCGATAGAAAGAAATTATATAGGAAAATTAAGGCTGCAGATGAAGAATATGAGATAGAAAAACTTGCAAAAGTATTAGCAGGAGTATCTAAAGGAGAACTAGATGATTACATATTTGATTTAGATAGAGCTATCGATATATGTGGTAAGATAGGTGGAGTATGTTACGATCCAGAAGGATTTGAAAGAAAGTATCATGAACCAGCTGAAACAACTCAAAGAAGAGTAAATTTAACTATTAATAATGGACATCATAGTGTTTATGATCATATTTATATAAGTTTTAATATGAAGAACATTCCTAAGATTTTAGCAATGGTTCTTAATAATGAAAAGCAATATACAACAAGTGAGAAGAGTGCTAGATATACAAAGGTTGCTAGTCAATCTGGTGCTAGTATAACTAAAGAAGAGGAAGAACTATATAATAAATGGATAGATATATTTAAAATTAAAATTAAAGAAAGATATGGAGATCAATTCCCTGATAAAAAGATTGAAAAACTTGCTCAAGAAAATGCTAGATACTTAGTTACTGTATTTATGCCAACTACATTTATTTATACAACAAGCTTAAGACAAATAAATAATCTAGCAGCATTTATGAAAGACTATATTGCAAAAGCTGATCCAAACGATAAGTTCCAAGTACGTTTAGCTGATAGTATGAGAGAAGTAATAGGTGAGCTAGCTAGAGTAAACGTATTAGATAGAAGATTAATGACTAATAATAAAGAAAGAAATTTTAGTTTATTTGGAAAAGACTTAGATAAGAAAAGCGAATATTTTGGTGATATATATTCAACTAATTATAAGGCTTCTTTTGCAGAACTAGCTCAAGCACAAAGACATAGAACTCTAGATTATCAAATGGAAAGATTAGATGATAAAGAATTCTTTGTACCACCTATTATTGAAGATGATGACTTATTATCTCAAGAATGGTTAAGAGATATTAAGTCAGTAAGTGGTCTTGCTCCTCAAGGAGAAATGGTTCTTGTTAATGAGACAGGAAAATATGATGACTTTATACTTAAATTAAAAGAAAGATTATGTAGTGCAGCACAACTTGAAATTAATAATCAAACAAAAGAAACACTTACTAAATATAGAGATGCATTAGTTGCATCAGATAATCCTTTAAAAGATGATATAGAAAAATATACACATGGAGCTAGATGTACATTCCCAGACTTTAAATGTACAGAAGATTGTCATTTTGCTGAAGGGAAGAGACTTATAAGAAAAATATAAAACATACATATAGTATGTTTTTTTCTTTGTTCGATATTGCACCTTATTTTATTAATTTGCTATAATCATTTTAGGGTGGTTTTAATGGAAAATAGAAATGGAAAAATAATATTAATTGAAGGAACTGATTGTTCTGGAAAAGAGACACAAACTAAAAGATTAATTAAAAGATTAGAAGAAGAAGGAAAAAAAGTAATATCATTTAGTTTTCCTTGTTATGATACTCCAACTGGTAAGATTGTTGGTGGACCATATTTAGGTAAACCTGAGATAGGTGAGAGTTATTTTGGGCTTAGTGCTTTAACACTTGATCCTAAAATAGCAAGTTTGTATTATGCTGCAGATAGAAAGTATAACTTAACTAAAGTAAATGATTATTTAGATCAAGGATACTATGTAATACTTGATAGATATGTTACTAGTAATATGGCTCATCAAGGTGGTAAATTACCTAATCAAGAAGATAGATTAGAGTTATATAACTGGATAGATAAACTAGAATATGGACTTCTTGAACTTCCTAAACCTGATGTAACTATATTTTTACATGTTCCATTTGTTTATGCTAAAGAATTAAAAAAGAATAGACAATCTCTTGATATACATGAAAAAAGTGATGCGCATTTAATCAATGCTGAAATGAGTTATTTAGAACTTGCTGATTTATATAACTGGAATAGAATTGAATGTATTAAAGATGGTAAATTAAGAACTATTGAAGATATAGGTGATGAAGTATACTCTATAGTACATAATTTAGATAAAGAAGATATAAAGACACGTGTAAGGAAGATGTAAGTCTTCCTTTTTGTTTGGTTGATACTTTTAATAAAATTTGCTACAATTATTATAGGGTGGTAAACATATGGATATAAATAAAGGTAAAATAATTGTTCTTGAAGGAACTGATTGTTCTGGAAAGGCTACTCAATCAGAAATATTATTAAAAAGATTAATTGACGCTGGATATAAAGCAGTAACTCTTTCATTTCCATGTTATGATACTCCAACAGGTAAAATAGTTGGTGGTCCTCTTCTTGGAAAAAAAGAAATAGGAGAGACCTATTTTGGAGATGAACTTTTAAATTTAGATCCTAAAATTGCTAGTTTATATTATGCAGCTGATAGAAAATATAATATGCCTAGAGTATATGATTATCTTGATAAAGGATATTATGTAATACTTGATAGATATGTAACAAGCAATCTTGCTAATCAAGGTGGCAAAATAAAAGATAAAGATGAAAGATTCTATATATATCAGTGGATAGATAAACTTGAATATTGGCTTTTAGAACTTCCTAAACCAGATATAACTATATTTTTACATGTCCCTTATGATTTTTCTAAAGAACTTAAGAGAAATAGAAAAGAACTAGATGCCATTGAAAATAGTGAAACTAATATGAAAGATGCAGAAAGCGCATATATAGAATTATCTGAATTATATAACTGGAATAGAGTAGAGTGTGTTAAAGAAAATAGATTAAGAAGTATAGAAGATATATCTAATGAAATATATGATATAGTTACATCAAACAAATAAAAAAGAATGGATTAACCATTCTTTTATTTTTTCTCATCTTTTTTAGAACTCTTTTTCTTTTCTTTTTCTTTTTTCTCTTCTTCTTCTTCAGCATCGATCTTCTTCTTAAGTTCTGTTACGTCTTGCCCTTCGTATGCATCTATTACTAGAACATTAGGATCATCTGAGTGAAGTGGTTTCTTCTTATATTTCAATCTAGCTTTAATCTTAGCATTAATCTTAATATCTTCTTTGTCACCAATCATTTGCTTGAAGTCAATATCGTTAGCATCATTAGTATCGATAAGTTCAAGTTTTTCATTCTTAGCATTTTCTTTTTCTTCTTCTCTTACACGTTTTCTTATTGAACGCTCTAAGTCGAAGTCGATATCTACAACCTTATATACTTCTTTAAATGTAGTATATCCTTCTACAACTTTCCATAGAGCATCTTGTAGAAGTGTCATTGTATCTCCGTCATATACGGCTTTTTTAAGTTCTTCTTTATCGATATTTTCATCACTTATCATTTCTCTTAGGTGATCTGTTATATATAGTACTTCGTGTAGTGCGATACGTCCACGGAATCCTCTGTGACATTTTTCACATCCAACTGGTTCATATACTTCTTTAACATCCATATCAAGAAGTGTACTAAAGATCTTTTTCTCATAGTTAGTAGTTGGTCTTTTCTTTTTACAGTAAGGACAAAGCGTTCTTGCTAGTTTTTGTGAAATGATTCCATTAAGTGCTGTAGAAAGTAAGTATCTTTCAACGTTCATATCTAGAAGACGTTCTATTGTTGCTAGGGCATTGTTAGTATGGATTGTAGATAGAACCAAGTGTCCTGTGATGGCAGCACGTACTGCGATTTGAGCTGTTTCAGAGTCACGGATCTCTCCGATAAGAATAACATCTGGGTCCTCACGTAAGATACTACGTAGGGCACTTGCGAATGTCATACCGATTTCTGAGTTAACCATAACTTGGTTTATTCCTTCGATGTTCATCTCTACTGGGTCCTCAACTGTAATTATATTGATGTCTTCAGTATTAAGTGCAGAAAGCATTGAATATGTAGTAGTTGATTTACCTGATCCAGTAGCTCCTGTAACAAGGATAATTCCATTTGGAATATCTAGTAAACGTTCAATTTTCTTTAAGTTATTAGGTGAAAATCCTAAAGTATCAAGTCCATCTAATGAGTTAGAGTAGTCCAAAAGACGGATAACTATCTTTTCACCTTCGTTAGTAGGAAGTGCAGCAACACGCATGTCTAACTCTCTACCATCAACTATACCTTTAATTGCACCATCTTGTGGTACACGAGTTTCAGTGATATTCATCTTAGAGATTAGCTTTACACGAGTTGCTAAGTTCTTTTCATACATCTTAGGTACTTTAGCATGGTCTTGTAACTTACCATCTATTCTCATACGTACCATACAACAATCTTCTCTAGGATCGAAGTGAATGTCGCTGGCTCTATGTTTAGAAGCAAATAGAATAATTCTATTAACTATATCAACTATAGGCGTTTTAACAAAATTATATTCTGTAAATATCATAATCTTTTCCCCTTATCCTATCATAATAATTAAATTATAATATATAAAAAAAATATAATCAATAAATTGCACTTAATATTTTTTTATTATATAATTAATATTGAAATAAGATAGGAGGCTCCTATATGAAAAAGAAAAAAGGGTTCGTACTTGTTGAATCTATAGTAGCAGCAGTATTTGTACTAGGATTATCAACATTTTTAATAATGAATATCATTCCTTTAGTAGGAGAATATGAAAAGACTTTAAACTATGATAGTGTAGATGCTAAATACGATGCTCACATGATTAGAAAGATGATACTTATGGATGATGCATGTAAAGTAGAGTCAATATTATCTTTTGATTCTGGATTTAATGGTAAACCTAAATATTATTATTTCAATGGTGATGATATATGTAATTTTTTAAGTCATAAGAATTATTGTAGAACTTTACTATCACCTGATTATTTAGATGTAAAAGAAATAATAGTAACAGAATATAAAGGTGATGCCCTTAAAAAATTAAGTGAAACAGAGTATGATAGATTCTCAAGACAAATGCAAGACTATCTTAAATATATGCCTACATATGATGGAGAGAATTCATTCTATCAATTTAGAAATAGAATAGTAGTTACATTTAATGATGGATCCGCAACTAATATTGAAGTATTAAGAGGATACTCTAATGGTTCATGCAGTGGTGGAGGTGGAGTACCGACTGCTCCTTACGTTAATATAAGTTCAAATCCAAATAGATGGACTAATCAAAATGTTACAATAACTGGTACTGCTCAAGCTACTAATGGTGGAATTGCGGGATATGCATTTAGTGATAACAATGCTCTTCCAGCAAGTGATTCAAACTGGATACATATGACTGCTACAACTGAGTTATTTACTAGAACCTATGCAGTTAATAAAAATGGGAAATATTTCTTTAATGTAAGAGATGCTAGCGGTAATATTTATAATGAACAAATTATAATTGATTTTATAGATAAGATAAAACCGGTTTGTAGTAAGTCTGGAAATAAAGTTACGTGTAAAGATAATAGCGGTACTAATAATCCATCTTCATATATAGCTGGATATGCACTTGGAACAACAATTACTTTATCTTCACCAGTAACTAATATTGACCCAGTACAAACATTTACTCAAGAACTTGCTTCTGGAGAAAAACTATACGTAATTGATAGAGCAGGTAATAAGTCAGATATAATTTCATAAATATATTTATATAAAAGATTTTTAATCTAGATAACATTCTAGGAGGTATTACAAATGAATAAAAAAGGATTTACAGTAATAGAACTTATTCTTAGCTTTGCTTTTGTAGCAGTTCTTACAGTTGCACTTTTCTCTTTAGTTATGAACTATAGGAAAAAAGAACAATATGCAGAAGAAGTTACAGAGTTAATTGCTTTTAAGAATAATATAACTATGAGAATACAAAACGATATAGAACAAAAACTACTAAAAGATGTTAAATACTGTACTAGTGGTGGTTCTAGAATAAATAGATGTGTTGAATTTAGTTTCCAAGATGGAACTAAAAGTCAGCTACAAATACTTCTTGAAGATGTGACAGATCATGTTGGAGAATCAGTATTCTCTTATTATAGATACTATGTAGTATATGATGATATTCTATATCCAACTCCAGCTCCTGGTAGCGTTGAAGTAAAATCTGATTACATGCTTGAAAATTCTGATGAAAACGATGAGCTTGAAAACAATTTAGGACTATATAGAGTAAGAGTAGGTTTCTATCATAAAGATGCTGATGTAAATGCAGAAATTAATATAGTAGCTCTTGGAAATGCTCAAGTAAGACCAACAACAGCTAAGTATTCAGCATATACTGCTGGACAGAAAGTAGGAGTAACTCTTAATAATGGACAAGTTAATAGTGATGAAAGATTTACTGTATTATATGATAGTGATGCCTATAATAAAAAAGTTACATTATTATATGACTGTGTATGGGCTGTAGAAGATTCTGGTGGACATGGTATTTGTAGTAATTTGACTACAGCACCTGCAACTAATTATAAATTAAAATTTAATGTTGCAACATCTAGCGGTAATAAAATAGAAGCATCTAATATTAGTGATGCACTTACAACTGCATATAATACTTGGACAAATCTTGGAAGTAGAGATGATATAAGACTACTTACTGCAAATGAAGCTACAATGCTTACTGGAGCACCTAACTCAGCTCTTCTATACGATGCACCTTCGTCAGTAAACTTAGGTAACAGTTCCTATCTATATTCAGTTCCAGACTTCTGGACTGAATCTCCATATTTAACTTATGGTGCTCAAGATTCAGAATGGGTTGTTTATTCAAATAAAACAATGCAAAAACAAAAAGTAGATACTCTACATTACCTAAGACCAGTAATTACAATAGATAAGAAGTTTATAAACGACCAAACAAATTGATAATATCGAGGAGGAGAATAACTCCTTCTCTTTTAATTAGAGGTACAAATGAAAAAATATTTAAAATTTACATACAAGACAATTATTATATATTTTGTTGCACTCTTAATACTTTTGTATCCGATGCCATATTATATATCTAGTGGTGGAGGAATAAGTGATATTAATGAGAAGTTTACTATCGAAAATGGATATAAGTCAAAAGGTAGTTTCAACTTATCATATGTAACACAATTAGATGCTACAGTATCATCTTATTTAATGTCATATTTTATGCCTAACTGGGAAAGAGAAAAGGTTGAAGTATATCAAGTAACTAGTAATGAGACCCCTAAAGATATTAATAATAGAGGTAAAATACAACTTCAAAGAGCAAATCAAAATGGAGTTCTCCTTGCATATAAACTAGCTGGAAAGACAGTTAATATTAAAGATACTAAATATTATGTAGGATATATATTAAACGATAATATAAAGAAAATTAAAGTAGGAGATATCTTATATAAAGTTAATGATATAGAAGTAGATGATTTTGAAGAAATAAGAGAAGCTTCTAAAAAATATGACAAAGTTAAAATCACTGTTAAAAGAGATGATGAAATAATAGAAGAGACTATTGAATCTATTCTAGATAAGGAAAATAATACTAAATATCTTGGGCTAGCTTTCTTCGAGTTATTTGATTATGAATTAGATCCTAAAATAGAATTTAAGTTTGATGCTAATGAATATGGATCTAGTGCAGGATTTATGACAACTCTTGCCGTATATAATACTTTAATACCAGAAGATTTAACTCATGGGCTTAAAATAGCAGGTACCGGTACTATTCACGATGATGGATCAGTAGGTGAAATAGGTGGTGTTAACTATAAATTAATTGGAGCTGTCTATGGAAATGCAGATATATTCTTTGTACCTAGTGAAAACTATGAAGAAGCTATGAAAGTAAAGAAAGAAAAGAATTATAAAATAGATGTTATAGAAGTAAAAAATATTAATGATGCAATTAAATATCTAGAAAACTTAAAAAAATAATTTTGTTTTCTTGATATACATTTGATTAAATGTTATTATATTATTAGGATAATAAAAGGGGACGATATTATGGATGATTTGAGAGCATTTTATGATAAAATTGAGAATCCTATCGATAATAAGAATAAATGGAATAAACTTATAAATATGTATTCTTCATCATATGACTTTAATGATTTTTATCAAAAAGTTACATATGTTAATAAGAGTACTAATCCATACTATATTACAGACGATAAAGAAAGATTTTCTTTACTCATGTGGTCTTTATGGAAAAAGAGTGTATTGGGGTTATCTGAAGAGAAAATTAAATATTACATATCTAAAAATGTATTTAATCAATCTATATATGATGTATTAAATGATGTATTCCCTCTAGATAGTATTAAAGAATATGGAAAACTTAAAGAAGTATTAGTAAATGATAATATTAGAGGATACTTTAGTAAGTTCTTCTATGAAAATGAAGGAAATGTTACTCTTACATCAAGTTTTGATATACTTACTGATTATACATATAATACAGTGTTTACAATTACTGTTGGAGGAGTAAACTTATATAAATTCTTATTAGATTTTACTAATCAATGTTTAGAAAATGAACTTAATTTTTATATTAAATATAATGAATATGGTAAATATATTAATATAAATATATATTCAACTATCGATAATCTTAAGAGAATAGAGAAGATTATAAGTGTAATTAAGAAAGAGAATTTTGCTTTCCATTACGATAATATTTATAACTTATTATCTGGTGATATAGATGATAACTTAAGTATTAGAAATAGAGCTTTCTATAATCCAACTGATTACAATAATAATAGATGTTTAGTATTATTTAAGTCATTTGATAGTGTTATATATAATTATGTAGTTAATCATTTAAACATATTAGTATCATTTAAAGATGGAAGAATGAATCTTTTAGATTATATTTCATATAATGTTACTGATAGAGTTATACATCAGTTAATAAGTAAGAGTGTTAAGACTGAAGCTGATTACTACAATATAGCAAACAGTAGAGATTTAAGTAATCTTAGAAAGTTTATAAATGAGAGAGTATCTCTTAATTTAAAAGATGTACTATCTGATAAGTTATATTTAAAGAATAGCGATGATAAGATAGTAGTTAAATTAAATGATGATAAGAGTTTAGATATCGAAGTAAGCGTTTATATGTATGCGATAAGAACTCTTACTGAAACATTAATATTAAAAGACAATGCTATTGAAAAAGCATTTAAAATAAGAATTAAGAATGAATGTGAATATCAAAAGATAGATCCTAATAAGTTCTGTTTAGATAAGTCATTCAGCAGTAGAATTCTCATAGATGAAACTAAGATAAAAGGATATGAAGAAGAATTATCAAGTATTCAAACAGAAATAAATAGACTTAATGAGCTTGAAAAACTATTTGAAGATGGTTCACCTGAAGCAAGACAAAAGATATCTATGGAACTTAAAGATTTAAAAGAAATTTTTGGAGAATAAGGAATCGTAAGATTCCTTTTTATGTTATAATAATTTTTACGGGTGATTATATGAAGCGAAGTGAAGTAGATAAAAGCAAATTGAGTCCAATGATGCTTAAGTATCTAGAAGTTAAAGAAAAGTATAACGATACTATAGTATTCTATAGATTAGGTGACTTCTATGAGATGTTCTTCGAGGACGCAATAATAGCATCTAGAGAGTTAGAACTTACTTTAACTGGAAGAAATGCTGGACTTGATGAGAGAGTACCTATGTGTGGTATTCCTTTTCATGCATATTTACCTTATCTAGAAAAACTTGTTTCTAAAGGATATAAAGTAGCTATATGTGAACAATTAACTGATCCAAAGACTAGTAAAGGACTAGTTGAAAGAGATGTAATACAAGTAGTAAGTAAAGGTACTATTATAGATGATACTCTAGAAGCTAAAGATAACAACTATATAGGAAGTATATTTGATTTTGATTATTGTTATGGATTTAGTTTTTGTGATATATCTACTGGATATTTCTATTCTTTAATACTTGATCATAATCCTGAAGATGTAATTAAAGAAGTTATTAATCATAATATTAAAGAGCTAATTATTAATGATAAAGCAGATAAGACAATAATTACTACTCTAAGAGAGTCATATCAACTTCTTGTAACAGTAAGAGAAGATTTATATGACGGGGAAGAGTATAAATATATTACTAAAGATGTAGATGATATTAGAATAACTACAACATGTAATCATTTAATTAAATATATATTAGATAATAAAAAAGGAGATATGTCTCATTTACAGAAAGTAAATGTAATAGAGTTAAATAGATTCTTACAGTTTGATAATCATACTAAGAGAAATCTAGAACTAGTTGAGACATTGAGACAAAAAGAGCGTACTTACAGTTTATTATGGCTTTTAGATAAGACTAAGACTGCTATGGGTAGTAGATATCTAAAATATAATATTGAAAACCCATTAATAGATGTAAAAGAGATAAATAAAAGATTAGATGTAATAGATACACTTTTAACTGAATTTATTCTTAAAAATGACCTGCAGACAGCACTAGATGAAGTATACGACCTAGAAAGATTATGTTCTAGAATAAGTTATGGTAATTTAAATGCAAGAGATTTATTACAATTAAAAAGAAGTTTAAAAGCACTTCCTGAAATAAAAAATATATTAAATGAAATACATTTTTATAAAGATATAGAGACCTTTGATGAAGTATATGAATTATTAGAAAAGTCTATTAATGAAGATGCTCCAATAACACTTCATGATGGATCATTAATAAAAGAAGGATATAATGAAGAGTTAGATGAACTAAGAAGTGTTAGTATTAACTCTAAAGACTTTATATTGAAGATAGAACAAGAAGAAAAAGAGAAAACAGGTATAAAGAATCTTCATTTAGGATTCAATAAAGTATTTGGTTATTATATAGAGATTAGTAAGTCTAATATACCTCTTGTTAAAGACGAGTGGGGATGGGATAGAAAACAAACACTTGCTAATGCAGAGAGATTTATTACTCCTTTATTAAAAGAAAAAGAAAATATTATATTAGGTGCTGAGGAAAAAATTATTAATCTTGAATATGAATTATTCATGGAAATAAGAGAAAAGATTAAAAAATATACTTCTAGAATACAAGAAGTAGCTAAGACAATAGCACTCGTTGATATGCTTACTAGCTTTGCTACTGTATCAGAAGAGAATAATTATATAAGACCTAAGTTTACTAAAGAAAATAAAGTGGATATTAAAGAAGCTAGACATCCAGTTGTGGAAAAAGTTAACAAGTTTGAATTTGTTCCTAATGATATTATTATGAATAAAGATACTAGCATTTTACTTATTACAGGACCTAATATGGCTGGTAAATCTACTTATATGAGAACATTTGCTATTATAGTTATAATGGCTCAAATAGGATGTTTTGTACCTTGTAAGAGTGCTGAACTTAAAATATTTGATAAGATATTTACAAGAATTGGTGCAAGTGATGATTTAGTTAGTGGTGATTCTACATTTATGATAGAGATGAAAGAAGCTAATGATGCTATTACTGGTGCTACTAACGATAGTTTAATATTATTTGATGAACTTGGTAGAGGTACTGCTACATACGATGGTATGGCTTTAGCGCAATCAATACTTGAATATGTTCATAATAAGATTAAAGCTAAGACACTATTCTCAACTCACTATCATGAATTAACTACTTTAGAAAGCGATTTAAAACACTTGAAGAATGTTCATGTATCTGCAGTAGAAGAAGAAGGTAAGATAACATTCCTTCATAAAGTAAAACCTGGTGCTGTGGATAAAAGTTATGGAATACACGTTGCAGCACTTGCTCACTTACCTACAGAAGTAATAGATAGAGCAGATCAAATACTTGATGTATATGAAAATAAATCTAAAGATAAATCTAAAGTAAAACAACTAGAATTATTCTTAGGCGAAGAAGATGAAGAAGTAAATAAAAACGATAAAATAATCGAAGAGTTAACTAAGATAGATCCACTTAAGATAACACCTATGGAAGCTATAAATGTACTATATAAATTAAATACTGAAGCAAAAGAAAATAGTCATAAATAATTTGACTATTTTTTTATAGATGTTAATATATTATTAGGTGATTTTATGATAGTTATAGATATATTAATTATCTTATTAATTATATTATTTGGAGTATATGGATACAAGACTGGTTTTGTTAAAACAGTTGTAGATACAGTTGGATTAATACTAGTATTTGTATTTGCATATCTATTTAAAGATCCAATAGCAGAGTGGATGAGTTATAATTTACCATTCTTTGGTTTTTGGGGATCTTTTAAAGGAATAACAATATTAAATGTAATAATCTATCAGTTAATAGCATTTATAATAGTATTTGCAGTACTTATGGTAGCATTTGCTCTTTTAGTTAAATTAACCAGTTTGATAGAAAAGATTCTTAAATGGACATTTATACTTAAACTTCCATCTAAGATACTTGGTTTTATAGTAGGTTTAGTAGAAGGAATATTTGTAGCAAGCATTGTTCTTATGATTACAACTCTACCAGTATTTAACTTTACATATGTAACTGATTCTAAAGTCAAAGACTTTATACTTGAAGCAGTACCAATAACTGGAACACTTTCAAGTGCTACTAATAAAGCTATAAATGAGATAATGGAACTTAAAGAAGAATATGATAAAGGTGATAATAAAGATGAATTTAATGCTAAATGCTTAGATGTACTCTTAGAATATAAGATAATATCTGTAGAATATGCAGAGAACTTAATTAATGGTGGAAAACTAGATATTCCAAATGGAATGGAAATAGTAAATAAATATAAATAAAAGATTGAGTTATATCTCAATCTTTATTTTATTTTCTTCAAGTATTTCATATTTATCTTTAATATCGTTATATTCATCTATAGATAGATCTATATCATATAAGACATTTTCATTATATGTCTTATTTATTATTCTTTTATATTTATATTCGATATCTTTTTGTTTATCATAAGTAGTTTTAATTTTAACTCTATAACCATCTATTAGTTCTACTATAGATTCTTTATTATTTATGAGGGCATCATTAATAGCTTTTCTATATGCTCTAGTAAGTCCTCCAGCTCCTAGCTTAATACCACCAAAATATCTTACTACTACAGCAAGTATATAATTTAAATCATACTGATTAAGAGTCTCCATCATAGGAACACCAGCAGTACCACCAGGCTCATTATCATCACTAGATTTTCTTTTTTCATCTACTATGTAAGCATAACAGTAATGAGTGGCATCTTTATATTCCTTTTTAATATCATTCATAATAGAGTCTATCTCATAGGCTGAATTAATCTTATTAATAATAGTAATAAACTCTGATTTTTCTATTACATATCTATATTCGATTTTATTTTTAATAGATTTCATCAAATCACCTATAATTATTATATCAAATATTAATAATTATTTGCTATAATGTAGTTGGTGATTTTATATGAAACCAGAGATTAAAGAATACATATCTAATAAATTAAAATTAGTACCTGAAAAACCTGGTAGTTATCAGATGAAAGACAAGAATGGTATTATTATTTATGTTGGTAAAGCTAAGAACTTGAAAAGAAGAGTTAGTAGCTATTTTAATCGTGTTCAAACTGGTAAGACACTAATGCTTGTTAATGACATAGTAGACTTTGAATATATAGTTACCAATACTGAACTTGAAAGCTTAATACTTGAGATAACTCTAATTAAAAAATATGATCCTAAATATAATATACTTCTTAGAGATGATAAGAGTTATCCTTATATAGAACTTACTAACGATAAGTATCCAACTTTAAATATAGTAAGAAACTTAAATAGAAAGAAAAATAGAAGTAAAAGTAAATTCTTTGGACCATATCCTAATGTTACTTCAGCAAGAAGAACTGTGGAAATAATTAATAGAGTATATCCTCTACGTAAATGTAAGAATCTAGGTAAAGATCTATGTCTTTACTATCATATTGGAGAATGTCTTGGATACTGTAAGATGGATGTAGTAAATGAAGAAGATATTACTAAGATGAAGAGTGAAATAACATCGTTTCTAAATGGTAATAAAGATATAATTGCCAAGAAGATAGAAACTGATATGATAAAAGCTAGTGAAGATATGAACTATGAGAAAGCACTAGAATTAAAGAATATTTTAAATGATATTAATATTACTTTATCTAAGCAGAGAATTGATCTTAATAGTAACAATTCATTTGATTTATTTGGTTATTACAATGTGGATAATTATTTATCTATACAGATATTCTTTGTAAGAGATGGAATACTTTTTGGTCATCATCAAGATATAGTAAATATAGTAGGGGAAGCATCTGATAGTGTACTAGAATATATAATTAAATATTATGATAAAGGTAATATAATACCTAAAGATATTTATGTACCTGATACAATAGATGATAGTTTATTAAGAGATTATTTAAATACGAGAGTTAATATACCTAAGAAGGGTGATGTTAAAAACTTACTTGAATTATCTATTAATAATGCTAAAGATGTATTAAATGAAAAATTAGAAAATATTAAAAAGAGTGATGATTCTAGACTAAATGCTATTCATGATTTAGAAAAAGCTCTTAATATGGATAAGATATTTAGAATAGAGACATTTGATAACTCTCATTTATTTGGAACATTTTATGTAGCAGGTATGGTTGTTTTTGATAATTTCTTACCTAATAAGAACGAATATAGAAAATTTAAGATTACTACTGGTGTTAAAGATGATTTAAGCGCTATGAAAGAAGTTATCTATAGAAGGTATTTTAAAGTACTTATGGAAGACTTAGAAAGACCTGATTTAATCATCGTAGATGGTGGTGAATTACAGATTAATGCTGCTAAAGAGATAATTGATTCATTAGGACTTAAAATACGTATTATAGGTCTTAAAAAAGACGATAGACATAGGACTAGTACAATTGTAGATGAAGATTTAAAAGAAATTGATATAGATCCTAAGAGTGATTTATTCTTATTCTTAACTAGAATACAAGATGAAGTACATAATTATGCAATTACATATCATAGAAGTATTAAATCTAAAGGAATGTTCTCTTCTTTACTAGAAGGAGCTCCACATATAGGAGAAGTAAGAAAAAAGGAATTACTTAAAAAGTTTGGATCATTAAAAAAACTTAAGAGTGCATCTATCGAAGAGTTAGAAGAAATACTTGGAAATAAATATGCAGAAGAATTTTACAATTATTTAAAGAATATTGAATAATTATATCTAGTAAATAATATTATTTATAGTATAATTATTGTAGGAGGATTGCAAAAATGAGTGATGCTAAGAAAACTAATATAAAGAAAAGTACTAATAAAGGTACAACAAAAAATACAAAGAAAAATCCTAGTCAAACTATACTTCCAATAGTAGGTATAATACTACTTGTACTTATTGTTATAGTAGGTATAGTATGGATAATAAATGGTAATGAGAAGAAGATGCCAGAAGATGATGGTAAAGGTAAAGAACCAGATAAGAAAGAGAATTTACCAGTAGTAACTGAACAAGATATAATTAAGGCTTATGGATTCTCTATTAAAGATGCTGAAGCATTAGTTAAGACTGATTTCCATAGTGATAATTTCACTTTCTCTACTGAAGTTACTCAAGATTATTTATATATAGTAACTGCTAAAGATAAATTAAGTGATACATCATATAAGATTGAAGTAAATCCAGTACTTAAAACATTTGTATACTTAAACTAATTTACTTCGTATTCAGGAGGGTATTATGGCAAAAATAACAGTAATGGATGAAAATCTTGCCAATAAGATAGCAGCAGGTGAAGTAATAGAAAAAACTATGAATGTAGTTAAAGAACTTGTTGAAAATTCTATTGATGCAGGAAGTACTGATATTAAAATTATTTTACAAGATAGTGGAGTTAAAGAAGTAACTGTTATCGATGATGGAGCTGGTATGGATAAAGAAGATGCCATACGAGCTTTTTTACGTCATGCAACAAGTAAAATTAAGAATTTAGAAGATCTATTCTACGTTAATAGTTTAGGTTTTAGAGGTGAAGCTCTGCCATCTATAGCAAGCGTTTCTCATTTAGAGATGAAAACATCCAATGGTAAAGAAGGAACAGAAGTAATTATCGAGGGTGGAGATATTCTAGAAGTAAACAAATCTGACTTAAAGAAAGGTACTAGAATTACAGTAACTAAGTTATTTTACAATACTCCAGTTAGATTAAAATATTTAAAGAATTTATATACTGAACTAGCTAATATTACTGATTATATTAATCGTATGGCTCTATCTTTTCCAAATATTAAGTTTATGTTATCAAATAATGATAAAGTAATACTTAATACTGATGGTAAAGGCAATCTATTAAAAGTAATTAGCAATATATATGGTGTAGATGTAGTAAAGAAAATGATCGAAGTAAAAGGATCTAATGATGACTGTGAGATCACTGGATATATCTCTTATCCAGAACTAGCTAGAACTACTAAAAATAATATGATTATTCTAGTTAATGGAAGAAGCATTAAGAATAGCGAAATCAATAGAACTATCCTAGATTGTTATCATACTTATATACCAATGAGTAAAGCTCCAATAGTAGTTCTAAATATCGATATAGATCCAATACTTATAGATGTTAATGTGCATCCAACTAAACAAGATATTAAGTTTTCTAAGATGGATAGCCTTAAAGAACTGCTTACTAAGATAATTACTCATGAATTAGAAACATATAATTTAATTCCTGAAGTTAAAACATCATATGAAGTAATTAAACAAAATGAAGAAGAAAAAGAAGAGATTATAGAACAGAAACCTCTTGTTATAGAGGAAGTAGCACTAGACTTAGAAGTACATGAAGATAAAGAAGAATATAAGAAAAAAGATACTCCAGTAAAAGAAAGTATTAAAGAAGAAAAAGAAGTTAAAGAGCCTAGAATAAAGAAGATGTATCCAGTTGGAGTAATAGATGCTACTTATATAATTGCAGAAAATGAAGATGGTATGTTTATAATAGATCAGCATGCTTGCTGTGAGAGAATTAACTTTGAGATGTATTTAGATAGGCTTACTAATCACGATAAGACATGTATTGATTTATTAGCACCAATAACACTTGATTTATCTAATAGAGATTACATAATACTTAAAAATAATATGGATAAATTAGAGGAGATGGGATTTGTCCTAGAAGAGTTTGGTGGTAATACATATGTAGTTAGATCTCATCCAACATGGCTTCCTGCTAATGATATGGGAGATTCTATTAAGAAGATAATAGATATTATTATCGAACAAGAAAATCTAGACTATTCTAAGTTTATTTGGAGAGTTGCTGCAACACTAGCATGTAAGCATAGTATTAGAGCTCACGATATAATAACAAAGACAGATATGGAGAATTTACTTGAAATGATTAGATACTGCGAGAATCCATTTACATGTCCTCATGGTAGACCAACTATTATTTCTTATTCTCTATATGAACTTGAAAAGATGTTTAAAAGAGTTATGGACTAACTCTTTTTCTTTACATTAGAATAAGTATATGCTAATATACGTCTTTGGGTGATTTAGATGAAAGATTATATCATGGATTTAACTTTATCAAATAAGATGTTTTCTCATGTACTTGAAAAACATAAATTAGTAGCAAATAAAGATGCCTTAGTAGAAGTTGCTAATCCCTTATTTACTGCAGTAGCATTCAATATACGTGGAATACATATTACAAGTGTATATGATGATATTACTGAAGCAATGAAAAAGACTTACACTGTAGTTCGTAATTCAAACTTAATATTTAATGGTGAATTAACAGAAGATATGATTAGATTGGTTTTAGATAATGCTGAGGGAAATAGCTTTAATATAGGTATTTGTACTAAAAATAGTAGAGAATACGACAGTGCAAAGCAAGAATATGAAATGCTTAAAACTTATCTTGTTAGAACATATGATATGAATGTGGATACTATAGAAGATAAAGTTGATGGATATAGTGCTTATGTGTTATCATATAGACATAAATAGGTGATAGTATGAAAGATATTTTTGTAGTAGCAGGTCCAACAGGAGTTGGAAAAACTAAACTAAGTGTAATGCTTGCTAAAAAGATAGATGCTGAGATAATTAATGCTGATTCTATGCAAGTATATAAAGGAATGGATATTGGTACTGCAAAAATAACTGAAGAAGAGAAAGATGGTATCAAGCACCATCTTTTTAATATTTGTGACACTTCTTATGATTATTCCATCTATGACTATCAAAAAGATTGTAGAAAAGCTATAGATGAGATATTAAATCGTGGTAAGAAAGTAATATTAGTAGGAGGATCTGGTTTATATATTAGAGCAGCCCTTTACGACTATAAATTAAATGAAGAGAGTATTCATAAAGATTATAGTAATTATTCTAATGATGAGTTATATGAGATGGTATTAAATATCGATAAAGAATGTTCTATACATAAGAATAATAGAAAAAGATTAGAAAGATATTTAGACAAGTATTACTCTAATGATTTAAATGATATTAAATCAGATAAATTATATGATTTTACAATGATTGGTCTTACTACAGATAGAGATAATTTATATGAAGTAATTAATAGAAGAGTAGACTCTATGATAGAAAGTGGACTTATTGATGAAGTGAGAGCTTTCTATGATAAGAAAGACTATTCAAAAGCTATTAATACTGCTATTGGATACAAGGAGTTATATCCATATTTTGATGGAGATATTACTCTTGATGAAGCAGTTAATAATATAAAGTTAAACTCTAGAAGATTTGCAAAAAGACAATATACATTTTTTAATAATCAATTCGATATGAAATGGTTTAATGTTAATTATGAAGATATAAATAAGACGTTAGATGAAATTATTAATTATGTAAATCAGTAAATAAATTATTATTCTATGTAAAAAATACTCGTTTATTGTGATACAATATGTATATAAATATATATCTATGAGGTGATAATTATGGATTTATTAGATAATGTTTCTCAAGATAGTATAATTATTATTTGTATTGCTATGTGCATTATTGCGCTTCTTTTAGCAATAATAGTTGTATATCAACTAATAGAGTCTAAAAGAAAGAAAGACAAAGAAGAAGAGTTTTACGAAGGTAATTATGGTTATGCTGATTCTAATAATGAAGTTACTCTAAATATAAAACCTGATGAAAATATAGTATATGCTGATGAAAGTGATGAAACTGAAAGAGCTAAAGCTAAAGAAGAACTTAGAAGATTAAAAGAAAAACTTCTTAATGATGAAATAGCTAAACGTGAAGAAAATATAAAGAGTAAAGAAATTAATATAGAAAAGAAAAAAGTTAATATAGAAGTAAATAAGACTAATAATACAGAGATTACTAAAGAATTAGTTAATCTCCCACTAGAAGTAAAAGCACTTGAAAATGAAAAACAAAAAGAAGTAGAGGAAGTTAAGGAAGAAAAAATCGAAGAAGTAAAACCTGTAGAGCCTGTTATTGTTACTTATGAACCTGAAATAAAAGAAGAAGTTAAAGAAGAACCAGTAGCACTTAAAAGAGAAGATACTACTACAAGTAAAGAAAGAGATCTTAAAGAGATAGATGCTGCTACTAAAGAAAGAATTATAGATGAATACCTAAAGCAAGCTATAATTAAGAGAATAGAAGAAGAAAAAGAAAAACAGGAAATATTAAAGAAGAAGATAGAACAAGAAAGAAATATATTAAGCTTTAATGATAGTGATTTAGAAATAATTGATTCTTATTTAGAAAATGAAGAAAATCTTAAGGAAGAACATAATCCTATAGAAGACATAGAAGTTATTGAAGATACTTTTGAAGAAGAAAAACCTATAGAGGAATCTGTTATTATCGAAGATAATGTAGAAAGTGCTATAAAAGATGGTATCTTAGAAGATGCTAATGTAGGAACTACAGTAGTTAATACTTCTGATGATGAAGAAGTTATAGAACAAGATAAGCCTTCTTTATATGAACAATTAGAAGAAGAAAATGCAATAATTAGTTATGATGAATTATTAAAAGCATCTAAATTTGGTTATACTGATGAAGAAATGAATAACTATGTAGATGAAAAAGATGCTATTATAAGTCTCGATGAGTTCGAAAAATTATATAAAGAAGTTAATAAGATTGCTAAAAATGATAATGCACTTGATTTATCTAATATAGAATTAAATAAAAAAGAAGAAAAAGAAACTGTCAAAATAGAAGAACCTATCAAGACAGATGAAGTTACTATTACTAAATTAAGTGATGAAATTAAAAAGACTAATGATTTCTTACAAACATTAAAAGATTTGCAAAAGAACTTAGAATAGTTCTTTTCTTTTTAAGGGGATGAATATATGAAAGTTGGAGTATATACTCTTGGTTGTAAAGTTAATACTTATGAAAGTGAATATATAATAAATGAATTAAAGAAGCGAGGTTACGATGTAGTTCCTTTTGATTCAGTATGCGACGTATATATTATTAATACTTGTACTGTTACTAACAATAGTGATTCTAAAAGTAGAAAGATAATAAGACAAGCAAGAAGAAGTAATAAGAATGCCATAGTAGTTGCAATGGGATGCTTTGTAGAAGCAAATAAAGAGGTTATTTTGGACTTAATGCCAGAAATAGATATAGCAATAGGTACTAAGGATAAAACTCGTACAATAGACCTTTTTGAAGCTTTTATGAAAGATCATAAGAGAATCAATGATACTAGTAATGAGAATGATAATAAGTTTGAAGATATGTATATTGAAGAATACAATACTAGAACTAGAGCATTTGTTAAAGTACAAGATGGATGTGAGAACTTCTGTAGTTACTGTATTATTCCTCACGTAAGAGGTAAATGTAGAAGTAAAGATATAAATACTTGTGTAGAAGAGATTAAATCACTAGTAGCTAATGGGTTTAAAGAAGTAGTACTTACTGGAATACATACTGGTAATTATGGAACAGATATAGGTACAAATTTTGCTACATTATTAAAAGAATTAATTAAGATAGATGGTCTTCTTAGAATAAGAATATCTAGTATAGAAGCTACTGAACTAACTCCTGAAGTATTAGAAGTAATTAAAAATAGTCCTAAGATAGTTAATCACTTCCATGTGCCAATACAGTCTGGTAGCAATAAAGTACTTAAATTAATGAATAGAAAATACAATGTAGAAGAGTTTATTAAAAAGATAGAAGAATTAAGAAGTATTAAAGAAGATGTATCTATAACTACTGATATTATTACAGGTCATCCTGGTGAAGATGATGATGAATTTGAAGAAGTAATAGATACTTTAGAAAGAATTAAATTCTCTAAACTTCATGTATTTCCTTATTCTATTAGAAAAGGAACTCCAAGTTCTAGACTTCCTCAAGTAAGTGATGATACTAAAAAAAGACATACTGATAAGTTATTATCTCTATCTAATATTTATGAAAGAGAATTTATGGAAAAGTTTGTAGGTAGAAGAGTAGAAGTACTTGTAGAAACATCTAAAGATGGTTATTCCTATGGGCATACTACTAATTACTTACATGTTAAAATAGATGAAGAGATTAATCATAACTCTTTAATAGATGTAGAGATAGAAAAAGTAGATTATCCATACGTAATTGGACACGTTTGTAAATAGATTATAAAAAGATTATTTTATAATCTTTTTTTATGTTATAATACTAGTAGAATAGGAAGTGTGTGTATGGATAATACTAATCAAAATGTTGATACTAATGTTAAACCAGAGGTTACTATAGCGCCATTAGAACCTGTAGCACCTGCTGCTAATAATGCTGTTTTAACACCTCCAGCTCCTAAAGTAGAAGAGCCTAAAGTAGAACAAACTCCAGCTGTAGCAACACCAGTAGAACAATCTGCAGTTAAAGAAGAAGTTAAGACTGAAGAAGTAAAAACAGAAACTAAAGAAGCACCTGATCCAGAAAAAGCTAATGATGCTCCAAAAGAGAAACCACTTAAGATGAAGAAGAAAAAAGGTATTCTAGGAACAGTATTTCTATTATTTCTTCTACTTGCTATAATTGTTTGTTTAAGTATGATTTTAATGAACATTAATAAACTTAAAAATGTACCAAATGGTGTTACTGATTTAAATAATATAGTAATAGAAGAAACCGAAGTAGTATTATATGATTCTAAACTTGTTATAAATAATTTAAATCCTAATGTTAAAGATGCTATTACAGTATATCTAACTACTGGTGGAGATAAGACATTTAAAGAGTTTATTAATGAACTTCCTAATAGTACTAAACTTTATTTAGCATCTATTAAAGGTAGATCTAGTGTTACGCTAGATACTCTTAAAACTCAAATTAAAGATGTATTTGGATTCGAGGTAACTCTAGAAGGAGAAAATATACTTGCAGACGATAAGAAGACAGTACTTTATTCGTACGATGAAAAGACAGGTGTATTTACTAACGAAAAAGTAGAAGGTAAAGAATATACTCCATTTAATGTATCTGGAGAGTTCTTACCAATGGAATATGATGATCCAACTGGAACTGATGAATCATCAGAAGTAGTAGTATACGGAATGGTAGTAGTTACTACTAAAAAAGGTAATAAGTTCTTAAATAATAGATTTACATTTATAGAGGGATTAACATTTGATGAATTAAAAGAAAAACTTCCTACATTATATGGAGATCAAAAAGAAAACTTCGATGTAGTAAGATATAAATTCTCTAAAAAAGATAATAAATATATATTAAGTGATATTAAATTAAACTAAAAAAGTCAGAAATGACTTTTTTTATTTGAACATTTGTGCTATAATATAGAACATTCAAAGGGGGATAAATATGATGACAAGAGAAGAAAGAATGTATAAAAGAGTAGAGAAGAAAGTAGATAGAGTACTTAATTCTATAGAAAAGTATTTACATGATAAACGTGTATTTGGTGAGAAAGAAAAACTAGCTTATTATGAAACTTTCTTAAGATACATGAATAGAGTAGATAATACTCCTGAAGATACTGAAGAATACAGATTCTTAAGTTTACAAATCAACAATAATTTATGTGTATTTTCTAATGGTATAACTTTTGAAGATATAGAGTTCTACAATGGGGTAGCTAACGAACTAGCTAATAAAGTATATACATACGATGAAAAATCAAAGAGTATAAAGAGAAGAAGTTTAATGCTATAACTTCTTTTTTCTTGATAAAATAAGCATTTTGTGCTATAATATATAGTACTTTTGGGGAGGTTATGAACAATGGACCCAGCTTTAAATTGTAATAATATTATCAAGAATTTGAAAGACGTTAGTTATGCTGAAGAAGTATTCTATTTAATAAGAAGAGAAATGAGTGATATAGAAAGCTTTTTAAATCAGTGCGATGCTTATTGGAACGAAAGATATTCTGATGTAGAAATATTTACTGATTACGATCTATATAATAGGAGAGATCTAGGTAAAGGATACGATAAGATACTTAATCCAAATGTTTATACTAGAGTACCTCTTGAATATAAGAAGTATTTCCCATTAAGATCATTTACTTTCTCTGATGGCTCTGGAATATGTAATGTTTATTCAGTTATATGGTCTGATATAACAACTAATAATGCTACTAGATATGTTAAGTTTACTAATAATGGTGATGTACATATGGGTAAACAAGGAGCTAAACTTAATACTACAATCGACTATAGTATTCTTGATTCTAAATTTAAATATGTTGTTAAATCTAATTCTATGAATAAACAAAATCATTTAGAGTTTTCTAATGATGGAAAAGTAATAACTAAGAAATATAATGGTTGTACTAATAAATATAATATTAGCGAAGGTACAAGAGATATTATTATTGAGAATAATAATGCTAATAGAAATCTATCTTTTAGATATAGTTATGATAGAGATAATAAACTTGTTAATTTTAGATGTGAAATAGATACTAAAAAAAATAGTGGTAGTATCAATGGAAAATATATAGTAGAAGTAGGGGAAGACTATATTAAACCTCTATATATTACTAGAAAAGGTACTAAGACTGATCTTAGATTTGACGAAGAGCACTCTTTGGAATTTCAAACAATTATAAGTAATTATTTATATAATCCAAGCGAGAATACTTCATCAAAAATAGAGTACGATTATGGAAGTATAGCTATAGATATAATAAATAGAGCATACAATTTAGAAACTCTTGATAATATTACTATGAGTGATACTATTAAGAAAGATTTAAGAGAGATAGATAATAATATTAAAGCTTATATGGGAGAGATGCCTATATCAAGACTTCAATATAATATGAGAAGCGCTTTAACAAAGTCTTCTTCAAATTTAAGAGAAAAGAAAAAGATAAAAAGAATGGTTAGAAAGAGATATAATTACAATAGAGGTTAGGAGTGATAGATATGGAGAAAGAAGAATTAAATAAAGTACTAAGAAGAGATTTAGAAAGAGATATATATTTTGCTTTAAGTATTATAGATGGTAGTTATCAAGATACTATTAAATCTAATGAATATTCTAAGATATATAGATTTACTAATGAACCACTTAATAGCTATGCTAAATACTTAAAAGATAAAGAAAAAGTACTAGCAGTAACTGGTTCAGGAGATCAAATACTTAAATGTATAGCGTATGGTTCTAAAGAGATAGATACTTTTGATATAAGTCATTTACCAAAGTATTTCTTAGAATTAAAACTTGCTGCAGTAAAGAACTTATCTAGAGAAGATTTTTATAAGATGTTCTATTCTGATGATTTTGATTTTAGTGATGATACAAATAAATATGATAAGTTTAGAGATGATTTACCATTCAATGCTAAAATATTTTGGGATAGACTTATGAGTAGTTATTCATGGGGTCAAATATATGGTTCTAGATTATTTACTGCAAGAAATGGTTTAGGATTCGTTAAAGACAAAAATAAAATGTTAGAGCACTATTCGTTTCTACAAGATGAAGAATATGAAATGCTTAAAGAAAATGCAAGTAAAGTAAAAGTAAATGCATTTACAAGCGATTTAAAAGATCTATCTAGTAAAACTGATAAATCATACGATTTAATATATTTATCTGATATAATCGACTATTACAATGTTCCTAACTTTAAAAGAAGTATTTCTAATTTGAGAGTTAATCCAAATGGAATAATACTTAATACTTTCTTAATGGCTTCTCATGGAAATAAATATGCTGATTATGATATTATGAGACAAGATGGCTATAAAGAAGAAAAAACTGATAGAATGGCTAGATTACTAGTTAAGAGATTTTAATTGATGTCACTAGATGAAATATATAGTAGTTATATATTAATATATAACGAAGAACATGGTTGTTTTAGTCAAAATAAAGACTTATATGAAGATTATGAAAGACTTAATGAATTTTACTATAATTCGTTTGGTCATAGATTAAATATTGAAGATGAATCTAATAGAGATAAACTATTTAGATTTGCTAATGATTGTTTTAGATATAAGTTATTGAATGATTTGATGAGTATGTCTGTAAAGATGCTTATAAATCATGGTAATTATATTGAAGAAGATCTATATAAAAGAATAGATGATATATTAGAGATAGTAGATTCTACTACAAAAAGACTTGCTAATTATAGCAAAGTTAAACCAATTAAGTTATCTAGTTTATCTCATGAAGATTTAGATAAACATTTTAGAGATTTCTTAATGATAGCAGATCCAGAAGGAGATTATCTTAAAATATACGAAGATATGCTAGAAAAAGGAAACATCGTATATATAGATGAGTTATCAGATAAAGAAAAAGAAGAATTATCTAAAAAGACTCCATATACTAAAAAATTTAATAGATTCTTCTATGCAGGTGATGATGGAGTAGGTAAGATATATATAGAAAGATTTGGTACTATTGAAGATTTATCTTCAATTGCTCATGAATTTGCTCATTATGTGGCATATGAAAAGAATAAAGATTATAAAAATGATCCAAGTATAGTAGTAAATGAATTCCCATCTACTTTCTATGAAATATTAGCTTTCAAGTATCTAGCTAATTTAGGATATCCTACTGAAGAGATACAAAACTTGAATGCTCAAAGATTTGGATTTATATATAATTCAGGAATTGATTTAACTCTTCTTAATGGATATTTAAGATTATTCTTAGCTAATAATTATAATATAACTAGCGAAGAAGATATTGCATTTAGAGAAAGTAATATAGAGAATTTTGTAGAAAAGAATGGAATGGATGCTTTCAAAGATGTAGTTAAGAATTATCCTGCTTTTGCTGATCCAGAGTACATGGCACATGAATACTGTGATGCAGCTAATGCTTCACTATATAACAATAGACATGCTTATGCAATGTTATATCAATATGTACTTGGTAATCACTTAGCATTAGAAAATATTAAAAAGTTAAATAGTGATACTCTTAAATATATGAAACAAGTTACATTTAATTTAACTAATATTAATGTAGAGGATTTATTAAATAAGAATATAGGTAAAGCAAAAAGAATAAAACGAGATTAAATATCTCGTTTTATTTATATAATAAAAAAATGGTTATATATAACCAAATTACGTGAATAGTAGACCTGCTACAAATGAAAAGATCATTACTATTAATAATATGAAAGATACTATCTTAATTGTTTTTTTGCTCATCTAAAACACCTCGAGTATAATTATAATATCAATTCTATATAAAGTAAAGATAAATCTTGACTATATCGAACATATGTGGTATAATATACTGCGTATTGAAAGGGAATTTCAATATAAATAAGAATTACATATATTTCGATTCACATAAGTGCGTAAGATGCGTGTTGTGACAGTATATTTTATAATTGTTGTTGGCTTGCTTTATTACAGTAAGTCTTTTTATTTTCTTATTTATATTGTATAATGTTATCGGTGATTTGTATGACTAAGGTTATTATTGGTATGAGTGGGGGAGTAGACTCTAGTGTAGCTGCTATACTTCTTAAAAAACAAGGTTATGAAGTAGAAGGACTATTCATGAGAAACTGGGACTCTTCAGTTAATGGAGATATTTTAGGTAATCCTACACTTAATAATGATATATGTACTCAAGAGCAAGATTATAATGATGCTATTGAAGTATGTAAAAAACTTGATATACCTCTTCATAGAATTGACTTTGTTAGAGAATACTGGGATTATGTATTTGAATATTTCTTAGATGAACTTAAGAAAGGTAGAACACCTAATCCAGATATAATGTGTAATAAATATATTAAATTTGATTATTTTGCTAAAGAAGCTAAAAGACTTGGTGCTGACTATATAGCAACTGGTCACTATGCTAAGATGCAAGATGGATATCTATGCAAAGCTAAAGATAGTAATAAAGATCAAACTTATTTCTTATGTGAAGTATCTAAAGAACAATTAAGTAATGTATTATTCCCTTTAGGAGATATAGATAAGACTGAAGTAAGAAAGATTGCTGAAGAATACGATTTAATTACAGCACATAAAAAAGATTCTACAGGAATATGTTTTATTGGAGAACGTAACTTCAAACAGTTCTTAAAAAATTATTTACCTGCTCAAGAAGGAGATATTGTAGATATCGATAGTGGTAAAGTAGTAGGAAGACATACTGGTCTTATGTATTACACTATTGGTCAAAGAAAAGGACTAGATATAGGTGGTAATAAAGATAGATTATTCGTAGTTGGAAAGAACTTAGAGAAAAATATCCTTTATGTATGTCTAAATGGTAATAATGATTATTTAGTTAGCACTAGTGCACTTATTAAAAATGTTAATTTTAACTGTGAGTTAAGACCAACTAAAGCAAATGCTAAGTTTAGATATAGAGCAGAAGAATATCCAGTAGATATCGAATATTTAGATGATGGAAGTTTAATAGTTAGATACGATGGAGTTAAAGCTGTTACTCCAGGACAAGCTTGCGCTATATACGATGGTGAAAAGTGTATAGGTGGAGGAATCATCGAGGAAGTTAGAAAAGATGATAAGAAGCTTTGGTATCTATTATAGGAGACAACTATGGAAAGATATAGAGATATGGCTATAAAGAAACAAGCTAGCCTTAAATTATTAAGAAATATAATTATATTTTTACTTTTGATAGTATTTACATTTTGGTTTATATTTAAAGATCAAGATTTAGGAGAACTTATAAGAACTATAAAGAGTGTAGATATTAAATACTTTATAATAGCAATTGTTCTTATGTTTGTAGTTTATCTTTGTGAAGCAATAAATGTAAGAGCAGGATTAATTGCTCTAGGAGAAAAGAAATTTGGAATAATAAGAGCACTTAAATATACTGCTATAGGAAACTTCTTTAGTGCTATTACACCAGCTGCTACTGGAGGTCAACCAGTAGAAATATACTACATGACTAAAGATGGTATTAAAGGTGCTAATGGAACTATGACAATGCTTCTTCAATTAATAGGATTCCAAGTAGCTACTCTTACTTATTCAGTTATATTTGCAGTACTTAATACTGATTTATTAAAAGATGGAATTATATGGTTCTATCTACTTGGATTATTAATTAATGGAGTAGCACTTATAGTAATGCTATTTGGTACATTTTCTAATAAGACTGCAAAAAAATTATTAGGATTATTAATAAAAATATTAAAACGTATTAAAGTAAAGAATTTAGAAGGTAAACAAAAGAAGTTTGAAGAAGGATTAAAACAGTATTCTAAGAGTGCTGATTTCATAAAGAACAATAAAATGGTATTCATTAAATCAATACTTAGAGTATTTGTTCAAATATTTTTATTCCATTCTATACCATATTTTATATATAGAGCATTTGGTTTAAATGAATTAAGCTTTATAAGACTATTTGCTATGCAAGCAGTTTTATATACTACAGTATCAGGAATACCACTACCTGGATCAATTGGAGTTAGTGAAACATTATTCTTAAAGATATTTGGTTTAGCATTTGGAAGCGCACTTCTTAATAGTGCAATGCTTCTATATAGATTTGCATCATTCTACTTATACGTAATTATATTTGCAGTTATTTCATTTATAGTAGCAACTAAAACTAAAGATGTAGTAGGTGAAGTAGACCAAGATATAATAGATGTAGAAAAAGATTTATTTAAGGAAAATAAAAAGAGGGCTCATAAGAAAAGATAACATGAGCGTTCTTTTTCTTTGAAGAGGTATAAATATGAATAAAGGATTAACTAAAGAAGAAGTAATTAAACTTACAAGTGAAGGTAAGACAAACTATATTAAGAATAAAGCAAGTAAAAGTTCTTTAGAAATAGTACTTTCTAATATACTTACATATTTTAATCTAATATTTTTAATACTTAGTATACTTATACTTTTCTCTGGTAATTTTAAAAATTTAATGTTTTTACCAGTAATAATTATCAATATACTTATAGGAATCTTTCAGCAGATTAAATCTAAAAGAATACTTGATAAACTAGCTTTACTTGATATATCAAAATATAAGACTATTAGAGATAGTAAAGAAATAGATGTACTTTCTACTGAACTAGTACTTGGAGATATTATTAAATTATCTAGTGGGGAACAAATACCTGCTGATGGAGTTGTAATAGAAGGAAGTGGAACAGTTAACGAATCACTTCTTACTGGAGAGTCTGATGAGATTGAAAAGAAGAAAGATAGTTTATTAAAGTCAGGTAGCTTTGTAGTAAGTGGTAATATGACTGTTAAACTAACAAGTGTTGGAAAAGATTCTTATGTAGCTAAACTTACTAGTGAAGCTAAAGAAATTAAGGAAAAGCAATCAGAAATGATTAGAGATATTGAGAAGATCGTTAAAAGAGCAGGAATAGCCATTATTCCTATCGGAATAGTGTTGGTATACCAATCAGTCGCAACTAATGGTTTAACGCTAAAAGAGGCTATTCCAGGGATGGTAGGCGCTGTTACTGGAATGATACCCGAAGGATTATACTTACTTGTTACTATAGCACTTGCTTTATCTGCTGCAAGACTAGCTAAATTAAAAGTATTACTTCACGATATGAAAAGTATAGAGTCTCTTGCAAGAATAGATGTTCTCTGTGTAGATAAGACAGGTACTATTACATCTAATAAGATGAATGTAACTGATATAGTATTATTAGATAAGAATAAAGATTATAAAGATATTCTTAATAGATATGTTAATACTATTACAGATAACAATATTACTATTGAAGCTATGAGAAGTTATTTTAATAATAAAAAAGAATTAAATGCTATTGAGATAGTACCATTTAATTCTAAGAATAAATATTCTGCTATAAAAACTAAAGAAGGAATATATAAGCTAGGTGCTCCAGAATACTTAATAGATAAGAAAGATATAAATAAATATAACGATATTTTAGAAAAGTATTCTTCTATGGGACAGAGAATACTTGTATTTACTAAAGATAAACCACTTCTTTTTATAGCACTTAAAAATGAACTTAGAGAAAATGCTAAAGAGACATTTACTTATCTAGAAGAACAAGGAGTAAATATTAAAGTAATATCTGGAGATAATCCTCTTACTGTATCTAAGATAGCTATAGAAGCTAACATATATAATGCAGATAAGTATATAGATGCTACAAAGCTAGATACGTATGAAAAGATTAAAGAAGCAGTAAGTATATATACTGTATTTGGAAGAGTTAAACCAGAACAAAAGAAATATATTGTGGACGCTATAAAAGAAAATGGATTTAAAGTAGCAATGACTGGTGATGGTGTTAATGATATACTTGCTATGAAAGAAGCAGACTGTTCAATAGCAATGGGTGAGGGTAGTGATGCAGCAAGAAGTGCTGCTCAAATAGTACTTCTAGACTCAGACTTCTCTCATATGAAAAATATAATATTTGAAGGAAGAAGAAATATAAATAATATTACTAGATCAGCAACACTTTTCTTATATAAGAATATATTCTCATTCTTACTTGCAGTATTTTCTATAATAGCATCTAGTACATATCCATTAAAACCTACTCAAATAGCTATTATTTCATTCTTTAATATAGGTCTTCCTGCATTTTTATTAACATTTGAACCAAATACGAAGAAACAAGAAGGAAGATTTATTAGTAACGTTATGACTAATGCAATACCAGCAGCACTTACATCATTCTTTGCAATACTAGCACTTACTAGCTTTGGATCACTATTTGGAATAGATGTGCACGAGATAAATACATCTAGTATATATTTAATATCAGTAATAGGATTCAACATATTATGGTTAATTTCTAGACCACTTAATAATTATCATAGGATGATATTTGCTATATGTATAATTGGAATAATGCTTAGTTCAAGTTATTTAGGAAAAGTATTCGATATGCATGATATATCATTTAAAGCTACAATACTATGTGTATTATTCTCACTTGCAGAGATGAGTATAATAAGAGATTTTGCATATTTATTAAAACAAATAGATTTAAAATTAAAGCCTAAACTTGTAAAAGCGTATAACTTTTTATTATAAAATGATAATAAAATAATTGTTAGATATTAATTAATAAATTTTACATAGCACTTGACATTACATGTCAATTTGATAAAATTATATTATAGATTATGGGAGGTAACAACATATGAACGACAAATTAAATAATGTACTTGGGGAATTAGGAATTTCTAAAGTAAGACTTGCCAAATATTTAGGAGTTTCTAGACAGATGTTATACAATTATTTATCTTTAGAAACATTAAAAGAATGGCCTAAAGAGAAATTAACTAAGATATTAGGATTACTTAATATTAAAGATGAAGAAGAATTAAATAATATTGTTATAGATAGCAATTATATTATGGAAGTTGAAACTAGACTTAATGATGGTGTTAAGGATACTAAAGATAAAGAAATCTTAGCAGATCTTAAAGGATTCAGTAAAAAAGAACAAGAATTACTTTCTGATATAATCAATTTATTAAAAGAACAATTATCTGAAGATAAGACTAAGACTACTTATTATACATTTACTTATCTATATCATTATCTTCAATCTCTAGAAAATTCTAAAGAATTAAGATTTATACTTGCTTATATGTCTAAATCATTAGGATTCACTGATCCAGCTGAATTTGCGTTTAATCAAGATCAACAGTTTGCTTTTGAAGCAATCATGTATTCTGGTTTCTCTCTATATCATGGTGGTGGAGCTAGTAAGATTAAACTTGCTGAAGTTCACAAGAAGTTCGTTAAAGAAATTGAACATAAGAATGAAGAAAAACTTAGTAGAACTCAAGAGTTGAATACTGCTAAAGTACAAGCATTAAGAGAACTTGGTTATACTGAAATAACTGAGACTAATGCTAAAGAAGTACTAGACAAGATAGCAGAAATAGAAACAAGAAAATTCTAAAAAATAAAACAGCTTAGGCTGTTTTTTTCATATATAGATAAATAGTGTAGGGGAGAAGGACATATAAATATAGGTATAGACTTCTTAAAACCCCTACTTTTAAATATATTTAATAAATAAGAAAATACTATATATATAAGATAATTAATTATTATATAAGAATAATATTAATTATATATAGAATAATAATATGAATAAATAGATTTATATATACCTAAATTTCATTAATAAGTCCCCTATTTTTTTACATAACAAGAAAAGTAGGGTAAATGTACTAGAATACACTAAAAGTGATTTTAAGAGCATTTATTTACTTAAGATGGATAATAATCTATCTAAAAGATAAATATTGATACATATATTAATAGAATAATATAAATAATAAGATAACATAATAATAAATAATTAGATAATAATATGATCTTAATACAGATTCATATACTATAATACAGTTGTTCTATATATACTAATATTAACCTTATAATATAAGGGTATAAGAGATATGGAATTATTCAAATAGATGAACAATTACCTTACTTTTTATTAATTTATCTTACTTCCCATAATTAAGGTTATGTTGCCTTGCTTATATATGAAGAATTAGTAGTATTCTTCCTCTACTACTATATAATCTTCCATATTCTCTGTATTAATATATAGATTAATATCATTATGTACATTACTTAGATTGTATAATATACTCTCTGATATATATATGTTATTATTTTTATCTTTATATACTATCTTATAGAAATTTATATTTAATAATAATTCTTTAAATTCAATTATATTTGTAATTTCATCTTTAATATTTACTTTATATTTTTCTTTATTAATTAATTCTTCATTTAAACATATTGCTGCATCTATAGTTTTCTTTTTCTTCTTTAGAAGAGAGTATATTACTATAGTATAGATATTAAGTCCTATTATTAAGAACTCCCACTCCCCTATTAAATAGCACGATAGGATAGTGGTGATATATAAAAGTATAATTGTAAATAAACATTTAGTTTGTTCTATATGTCTTTTATATTGATATATGTATAATGGTCCTGGTTTTTGATTCATATCAACTATATTATTATATAGTTTTTTCTTTTCTTTCTTAATCTTATTAAGATCAGAGTTATACATAGTTAATAATAAAATTACAATTAGAATATGTGCTATAAAGCTATATGGAATATTAACGAACATTAAGAGTAATACTACTATTCCTACAGTAGCATATTTAAATATATTTACTGTTTCTATATATAAAGAAGTCTTAATATCTGCTAAGATATCTTTCTCTCTTGCTTTAAACTTCACAAATGCCTTATTTTCTTTCAAATACTTAATTATGTGAATTATATTGATTATTAAGAAAACAATTGCTAGAAGGCTTAAATAAGACGTTATATCGCTATCTTTAATAGCCCCTACTCTATCTATTAAAACAATTTCTAATACTAGGTTTATTATCATCTTAAATAAATGTTTATCTTTATGTTCAATAATATTATAAGAAGGCTTTTCTTTCTTCTTATTATTCATCATAAATAAGATATATGTAGCGATAAGAACTACTACTGATAAGATATGACCAACTAAGTCTTTAACATGAAATATTACTGATAATACGACAGTTAATATGTTTACTATAATAACTCCAATATTTAATATATTTAATAAGTTATTAAGTTCTCTATTTCTATTATTGTAGATCTCTCTTGTTATTTCATCTTTATGATTTTTAGTTTTATATCCAACTGTTATTAGATTAAGTGCTATTAGAATAATTATTATTATATAATTCATAATACCTCCTATAATAGTTTATCTAAGAATGATTTTCCTATTAATGGTCTTTCTACTTCAAAATTATCTGCTATAGTAGCACCTATATCAGCCATAGTATTAAGTATCTCTAATTTCTTAGGAGTCTTAAACTGTCTACTATAGATCATTACTGGTACATTTTCTCTTGTATGAGCAGTACCTCTAAATGTAGGATCACATCCATGATCTGCAGTTATGATAAGTAAATCATCATTTTCAAGTTTATTAAGTATTAGAGGTATTTCTACATCTAACTCTTCTATTGATTTAGCATATCCTTCTACGTCTCTTTTATGTCCATATAAAGCATCGAAATCGCTTAGATTAGTAACGCAAAGTCCAGTAAACTTCTTTGCCATAATATCAGTTAACTTAGTAAGTGTATCCATATTAGTAAATGAAGATTTAACTATCTTAGTTATACCTTGTCCATCAAATATATCACTTACTTTACCAATAGATATAACATTTAATTCTTTTTCTTTTAAACTATCTAGTACTGATTTAGAAGGTGGTTTAATAGCATAGTCACTTCTATCTGGAGTGAATTTAAACTTACCTGGTTTACCAGTAAATGGTCTTGCGATAATTCTTGCTATACGATAGTCATCAGTAAGAGTAACTGCTCTTATCTTCTCACAGTAACTATAAAGCTTAGGTATTGGGATAACATCTTCATGAGCTGCTACTTGCAAAGTAGAATCAGTAGATGTGTATACTATTAAACTTTTATAAGATAAATGTCTTTCTCCAAGTTCATTAATTATATCTTCTCCATTACTTACCTTGTTACCTATAATTCTCTTACCAGTAACTGCTTCTATCTTTTGAAGTAGTTCTAGAGGAAATCCTCTCTCAGTAAATGTCTTAAATGGTACTTCAGTCTTTATTCCCATTAATTCATAGTGACCTGCTAAAGAATCTTTACCAACGTTAGTTGGTCTTGCAATTGTATAATATGCATCTACATTAGCATTATCATTCATATTAATAGTATCTACAAATCCTAACTTTTTAAGATTAGGAATAAACATATCATAGTTTTCCATTACATGGCCAAGAGTGTTAGCTCCTTGATCATTATAATTAGAAGCATCTATTGCCTCCCCTACTCCTAATGAATCTAATATTATTAGAAATACTCTTTTAAATCTCATAACTATTCTCCCATCTTTTTACTTCTTGGATGATATTCTTCATAATCTTTTTTAACTTTATTATTAGATATATGAGTATATATTCTTGTAGTTGCTATATCACTGTGACCTAGAAGTTCCTGTATACTTCTTAAGTCTGCACCATTTTCTAACATATGTGTAGCAAAACTATGTCTTAGAGAATGTGGTGATACATCTTTTTTAATATTTTTATCATCTAATAGTTTCTTTAATATCTTAAAAAAGCTAAATCTAGATAATCTAGTACCATTTTTATTTAAGAATAGATAATCACTATTCTTTTTCTTAATAAATTCTGGCCTTATCTCTAAATATTTATTTAAATATACGATAATATACTCTCCGATAGGCACTATTCTTTCTTTAGAACCTTTCCCTGTACATCTTACTATACAGTTTTCTAAGTCTATATCGAATACTCTTAAATCTAAGAGTTCACTTATTCTAAGTCCTGTACCATAAAGTAGTTCAAGCATAGCTTTATTTCTTATATCGTATATTGTATCTGGTTTAATATCTAGTAATCTATCTACTTCTTCTACAGTAAGTACATTAGGTAAATGTTTAACTAGCTTGGGTCTTTCGATAGTACTAGATACATCGTTATTAGTGATCTCTTTAACGTACATATATTTATGGAAGTTCTTTATAGCAGTTAATTTTCTTGCTATAGAAGTTTCTTTGTTTTTCTCTTTATGTAAGAACTCCATATATTTTGCTATATCATCACGCTTAATATCTCTTACATCTTCTATATGTCTCTGTTTAAGAAATAATCTATAATCTTCAAGATCACTCTTATAAGAATTATATGTATTTTTAGCATTTCTTCTTTCAAATGTTAAGTAATCAATATAATTTTTAATTTCTTCTTCCATATATTGCACCTTAATTCTTATCATATATATTATATAATATTTAGAAATAAAAAAGAATAGCTATTTGCTATTCTTAACAAACTTGTTAAATTTATCTAACTTGCTATCTGATAGATCTGTATCTTTAAGATTATCTATAATCTTCTTTTGTTCTCTAGATAGTTTTGTTGGAATTCTAACATCCATAATTACGTACATATCTCCAGTAGATCTAGCTGATTGTACTCCTTTTCCTTTAAGTTTTTGTTTGTCTGCTGTGTTAGTTCCTTCTGGAATAGTAAGTATTACATTACCATATAGAGTTGGTATTTCTTTCTTACATCCAAGTAGAGCCTCAGTAAGAGTAAGTGGCACTCTTAAATAGATATCGTCTCCATCTCTTCTATAGAATTCGTGGTCTTCGACAACAAACTCAAGATAAAGATCTCCATTAGGTCCACCATTTATACCAGCATCACCTTTACCAGATAAACGAAGTCTACTACCATTATCTACTCCTTTAGGTATACTAACTGTTAGAGTCTTACGTTTAATTACTCTTCCTTCGCCATGACAAGATGAACAAGTATGCTCAAAAGTAGTTCCCTTACCTTTACAGTCAGGGCAAGTAGTTTTAGATACAAATTGTCCAAAAAGGCTTCTTTGTTCTTTAGTTACTGTTCCACTTCCATGACATGTAGGACAAGTTTTACTTCCTTTACCACCTTTTCCACCGCATTCATCACAGTCTTCGGTAACGTCTACTTTAATATCTTTCTCACAACCATATACAGCTTCTTCGAAAGATAGTCTAACTCTCATTAATCTATCGTCACCTTCTTGAGGTCTATTGGTATCTCTTGCAGATCTACCAAATCCTCCTCCACCGAAGATATTATCGAATATATCGCTGAAGTCAAATCCAGAAGCATCGAATCCACCTTGGAATCCACCAAAGCCACCAGCTCCTCCATATCCTCCTGCACCATCGAATGCTGCATGTCCAAACTGGTCATATTGTCTTCTTTTTTCTTCGTCACCTAAAACATCGTAGGCTTCTTGAATCTCTTTAAACTTCTCTTCAGCACCAGCTTCTTTATTTAAATCTGGGTGGTACTGTTTAGCTAGCTTTCTGTATGCACTTTTAATCTCTGCATCAGTAGCACTCTTCTCTACACCTAGTACCTCATAATAATCTTTTTTATTCATTATTCACCACTTCTTTTTAATTCATTATATGTCTTTTCATATTCGTCAACTAACTCGCTAAACATCTTGATAGCTGCTTCATATGTACTTTTCTTGGTTAAATCTACACCTGCTATCTTAAGTTCTTCATTAGGAGCTTTTCTGCATCCTTGTTTTAAGAACTCAATATAGTTTTCTTTAGCATTCTTCTTATTCTCTAGAATACTATTTACTATATAGCACGCACTAGATAATCCAGTAGCATACTTATATACATAAAAATTGTAATAGAAATGAGGTATTCTTTCCCATTCATATCTAATACCATCATCAACGACAACATCTTTACCAAAATATTTCTTATTTAATTCATAATAATAATTTGATAAATCGTCACTAGATAAATTATTTTCTTTTTCTATATTTTCATATACATACTTTTCAAATTCTTCAAACATAGTTTGTCTATATATAGTAGATTTAAATAGTATTAGTAAATTATCTAATATGTATAATTTTTCTTTTGGATCTTTAGAATGTTTTAACATGTATTTAGCAAGCATTAATTCATTTACTGTAGATGCTACTTCTGCTACTACAATTCTATAATCTGAATAAATAAATGGATTGTTATTTCTAGAATAATAGCTATGTACTGAATGTCCTAGTTCATGAATTAATGTAGATACATCGTTATATGTTCCTTGAAAGTTAGTAAGTATATATGGATATGTATCGTAGCATCCTCCAGAGAAAGCGCCAGATCTTTTACCTTTACCAGGATATACATCTATCCATCTTTCATCGAAGGCTTTTTTAATAATGTTATTATATTCATCACCATATATCTTAGTAACATCGAGTATTATATCTCTTGCTTCTTCATAAGTATACTTCTTAGCATATGTATTAACTGTAGGAGCAAGTTCATCATAGATATGAAATTCATCATAACCATGCATTTCTTTTTTAATATTATAGTATTTATAAAGTGGAGCAAACCCATTCTCAACGCTTTCAATTAAAGTATTTAAAACTTTTTCATTTAACTCATCTTTATACATCTCTTTATATAAAGTAGATGGGTATCCTCTTAGTTTAGAAAATGTTACATTTCTTTTAACATGTCCTAGTATCAAATGAGTATATGTAGTCTTAAACTGTTTAAATACTTCATACATTCTTTCAAAAGCATCTTTTCTAACTCTTCTATCTAAAGATTTTCTAAATATACTAAAGTTAGTTTCAGTAAGTTCTACTTCATTATTGTTTTCGTCTTTAATAGTACCAAAAGATATATCTGAATCAGATAAACTAGAGAATATTGTTTCATTATCAGAGTATGCTTTAGATAGTTTTGCTATTAATTCTTCATCGTGCTTGTTAAGCATATATTTCTTAAATCTAAATAGATCTTTAAAATATAACTCATAATCTTTAAGCTTAGGATAAGTTGTATACATCTTTTCTATATCTTTATATTTAAATTTTAATAAAGTTGGCTCATAGAATGCTATCTTTTGTTCAATTAAAGTATTTAAATCTTCAAGTTCACTCATAGCCTTAATAGATTCTGGATCAGCAACATTTTCTTCGTATTTAAGGTGTTTAAAAGTAAATAACTTTTCTAATTTTCTACTTATATTTTCTATATCAGTAGTCACTTTATATAAATTTTTATCTACTTTTAAATTAAGTTTGCTATCAGTATCAAGTACTTCTATTTTTTTCTTTAATGAATCAAGATCATCTCTATAATCTTTTTCTGTCTTATATATAGCACTTAAATCCCAAGTATATTTTTTATCAGCATTTTCTCTTGTTATCTTATTCATCAGTATCTCCTATCAAAAATGAAGCCCTAGCCTATAACTAGAGCTTCTATTAATTTACTATTTTTCTTCGTATTCTGCTTCTTCTACGTCGTCATCTTTTTTCTTTTTAGACTTCTTAGATGGTTTTTCTTCTTCCTCTTCTTCTTGAGAAGCAGCTTCTCTTTCTTTTGCAGCATTTTCATAAACTTTAGTAGCTAAAGCGACTGCTTTCTCTTCTAGTTTATCTTTCTTTTCTTTTAAATCATCCATATCATCTTTATCAAGAGCATCTTTAACTTCTTTGATTAAGTCTTCACATTCTTCTTTTTCTTTATCAGTTACTTTATCTCCTAAGTCTTTTAAGCTCTTTTCAGTTTGGAATACTAATTGTTCAGCATCGTTTCTAAGCTCTGCTTCTTCTTTACGTTTGTCATCTTTCTCTTTATTTTCAGCCGCTTCTTTAACCATTCTATCGATTTCTTCATCAGATAAATTAGTTGTAGAAGTAATTGTAATATGTTGTTCTTTATTAGTTCCTAAGTCTTTAGCAGATACGTTAACAATACCATTAGCATCGATATCGAATGTAACTTCGATTTGTGGTACTCCACGAGGTGCTCTTGGAATTCCGTTTAATTGGAAGTTACCAAGTGTCTTGTTATCAGCTGCCATTGGTCTTTCACCTTGTAGTACGTGAATATCAACAGCTGGTTGGTTATCTGCAGCAGTACTGAATATTTGTTTCTTACTAGTTGGAATAGTTGAGTTCTTTGGTATTAATACTGTCATAACTCCACCTAAAGTTTCTAGTCCAAGTGAAAGTGGTGTAACGTCAAGTAAAACGATATCGTTAACTTCACCAGTTAATACTCCACCTTGGATAGCAGCACCCATAGCAACAACTTCGTCTGGGTTAACTTCACGGCTTGGTTCTTTACCTAATTCTTTCTTAATTAATTCTTGAACCATTGGTATTCTTGTAGAACCACCAACTAATAATACTTTATCTATATCTTTAGCTTTAACTTTAGCATCTTTCATAGCTTGTCTTACTGGATCAAGTGTAGATTCTACTAAGTCGCTAATTAAATCTTCAAATTTAGCTCTTGTTAGAGTCATATCAAGGTGAAGTGGTCCTTCATCTCCTTGAGATATAAATGGTGCAGAGATTTGTGTCTCAGCCATTCCAGATAAGTCTTTCTTAGCTTTTTCTGCAACTTCTTTTAATCTTTGCATTGCCATCTTATCTTTAGATAGGTCTACACCATTTTCAAGTTTAAATTGTTCGATTAAGTAATCCATGATTCTTTGGTCAAAGTCATCTCCACCAAGTTTATTATTACCTGCAGTTGCTTTAACTTCGAATACACCATCACCTAAATCAAGTATTGATACGTCAAATGTACCTCCACCTAAGTCATATACTAAGATTGTATGTGTCTCTTCTTGTTTATCAAGACCATATGCAAGTGATGCAGCAGTAGGCTCGTTTATAATACGTTCTACTTCTAGTCCTGCAATCTTACCAGCATTCTTAGTTGCTTGTCTTTGAGAGTCATTAAAGTAAGCTGGAACAGTGATAACTGCTTTAGTTACTTTCTCTCCTAAATATTTTTCTGCATAATCTTTCATGTATCCTAGAATCATTGCTGATATTTCTTCTGGTGTATATTTCTTTCCTTCTAGTTCTACTTTCTTATCAGTACCCATTAATCTTTTAATACTAGATACTGTATTAGGGTTAGTGATTGCTTGTCTTTTAGCTGCATCACCAACTATTTTTTCTCCTTTTTTAAATGCTACTACTGATGGAGTAGTTCTACCTCCTTCTGGGTTTGGTATTACTTTAGCTTCTCCACCTTCTAATACTGCGACACAACTATTTGTTGTACCTAAGTCAATTCCTATAATTTTACTCATAATTAATCATCCTTCCTTTTCTTATTGTTTTTGGTTTATCTATAGTTATCTCATTATTTTCATCATTAATTTTTTCATCATCTGGAGTTTCATCTTCTCCAAATGGTTCAATTTCTTGTGCTTCACACCATGATAGGTAATTAAATAATTCATTGTCTGTTGGACCAATAGGATTATTCATCTAACTGGTTAACTATTACTTTACTTGGCCTTATTACTTTACCATGCAAAGTATATCCTTTTAGTAAACATTCTAAAACTGTATCATTAGTCTTAGTTTCATCTTTACCTACTGTCATAGCTTCGTGAAGCATTGGATCAAAATCCTTCCCTACAGCTTCGATCTCTTCAACACCATATTTCTTTAATACTTCCATATATGTGTTGTAAAGCATTTCGAATCCTTTTAAGAATTTCTTTTGATTCTCATCTAATTTACTTTCGTCAAATTTTAATGCTCTTTCAAAATTATCAAGTATTGGTATTAAATCTACTATCAAATCTTGATTAGCAAACTTAAGCATATTAGTTACTTCTTCATCTTTTCTTTTTCTATAGTTGATTGTTTCTGCTTGAGCATATTTAACTTTATCTTCTAATTCACTAACTTTCTTACTAAGTTCTTCTATCTTTAAATCTTTTTCTTTTGCTTCTTGTTCAGCAAAATCGCTTGTTAGAGGAACGCTGATATTTTCGTTAGTACTATTATTTACATTCTTATCTTTCTTCATTGTCATTCCTTACCTTCTATATTTTCTTTAATGAACTCTAATAGATTAACTACTCTATCATATTCCATTCTCTTAGGACCAATTATTGCAATTGTTCCTTCTTCTTTACTAGTCTTGTAATTAGTTTTAATTACTGTCATATCTTCGTCTATATTAGATTCTTTACCAATATACACATTGATATTGTTATCATCATCTTGTTCAATAATCTTATCTAGATTATCATCTAATTTATCAAATACATCTCTTACTTTTTCTACTGTGTTGAACTCAGGTAATTTAAGGATATTTTTCTTACCCATAACATCTACGTTCTTCTCAGTAAAGTTAGAGAATACATTATAGAAAGCATTGTAAAGTCTTTCATGTTCTTTAACATATCTTCCTATAATTGGTTTAATTTCAAATTCAAGTTTTGATGATACTTCATCTATAGGTGTACCTACAATCAAATTATTTATTAAAGAAACCGTCTTTTTAACTTCATCTAGACTAATTCCTTGAACATCTATTGTCTTATGTTCTACAAATCCAGTATCAGTTATTACTATTACTGAAATAGCAGTATTTGATAGTGGAACAACATTAACTTCTTTTAAGATGTTATCATGTGATTTAGATCCTAATACTACAGAAGTATAATTCGTAATATCAGATACTATCTCCAAACTCTTCTTTAAGCAGTCAGATAATTCAAGTTGATGGTTATTAAATATAAGTTGTAGTTTTAACATGTCTTCACCACTTATTTTCTTTGGCTCCATTAAGTTATCTACGTAATATCTATAACCCTTCTCACTTGGTACTCTACCACTCGAAGTATGAGTCTTCTCAAGTAGTCCTAAATCTTCAAGAGCAGCCATCTCACTTCTTACTGTTGCACTTGAAACGTTAAGTCTATCACATATTAAATTTGATCCTACAGGTTTAGCTAACTTTATATATTCGAGTACTATTAATGTCAGTATCTCATTTTGTCTTTTAGTTAACATATACACCTCCTAGCACTGTATTTCCCTTAGTGCTAAATTAATTATATTATTCTAATTAGCACTTGTCAACACATATTGCTAAAAATATTTAAAAAAAATAATAGCATGCGCTATTACTTAATTATAAACGTATATGTTTCACCGTCTGTAAAGTACTGGCTATAACTTTTAAGCACTGTAAGTTCAACAGAATCATCATATACTTTTATATTTACGCTAATCTTGTCACTACCATTTTCCAAATCCATAGTAGTTTCCCCATTAACTAAGCTTGTTTGTTGATCGCTAAATTCTATTCCTGATTTAAAGTCAAAATGCATAAGTGCTTTATTAATCGCTCTTATATTGAAATATACATCTTCATTCTTTTCTTTTTGATACCATTTACCAGTTATAGATTCATAAAACTCTCTACTAGGAATAGGCTTTTTATCTTTCATTTGACCTTTATTAGTCTTAGTAGCAACAACTACTATCAAAAGACCAAGTAGTACTAGTATTACGCATACAAGTATTATATTAACTCTCTTATCATTATTCCTTTTCTTTTTACTTTTCATCTTTGATCACCTTAATCTCTTTAGTTTTTTTATCTATTAAATATACCTTCTTAGATATTTGCATAAGTGGTTTATCTGCATATGAATCAGTATATAACTCATCAATTGGTATATCTTTATACTTTTCTCTATATTTTTTTACTTTATTTTCTTTATAACACACACAATCCACTTTTTTATGCTCAATATCAACTTCAGTACATATTATATTTTTTGTAGGTAAATCTTTAATTATAGGCTTTAATAAGAAGTCTAGGGATGCTGTTATTATTACATCGTCCTTCTTTACTTTCTGAATCATATCTTTCATTATCTTATCTCTATGAAGTTCCCAAAATTCATCTACATATTTATCTAAGTTCTTAGTACTGTAATTAAGTTCACCTTTATATTTATCAATACACTTTCTAACTAAGTTCATAGGGAGCATATTGTGATTATATAGATTTAAGAAAAAGTTTACTATGGATTTATACTTCTTTAATTCTTCTTTCTTCTCTACCATAAAATGAAAGAAGTCTACCATAGTTTCACCATCATATAGTGTGTTGTCAAAATCAAATACTCTCATACTATCACCATATATTAATTATAACACATATAAAAGCATAATAAAAAGCAAAACTATTCAGCTTTGCTTTCTTCTTTAACTTCTGTATTTACTTTTTTCCCATTAATTATAATAGCTACTACAGTAAGAATTACTCCAATTATTAAATATATAATTCCAATAGTTCTAATAGAACCCATAATATTGTTTAATAGTTCTATACTTACTAAGAATGATCCTATTATTAGAATAATTCCAGATATACCTATACCAATTCCAGATTGTTTAACACCATCTATCTTATTCATAACAATAAGTAAAACTATTGCTAATAATGAAAATATAATAGTACTTACATATAAAGGTGTATTTGTAACTATTTTAAGTGAAGCAGTTACAACTTTATTATCTTTTACTTTTACTATTTGTGTATCGATATCTTTAGCTACTTTATTTACTTCACCCTTAATCTTTTGTACATCTAACTTACTATCTTTATGATCTTCATTATATTTAGTAAGTCCTCTTTCAACCATCTTGCTTATTCTGTCAAGTTCTAGTTCAGGTTTTTCGTTAGTACCTTTTAAATATCCGATAGCTTTAGTTCTATAGTCATAGTACATAGCTTCATAATCATCTTCTTTAAATACGTACTCAACTGTATCTGTTGGAATACCTTGTTTTTTTAGTTCTTCATCTAGATACTGGTGAACTATATTTAAATCAATCTTATCGATATTATTAATCTCTGCATAAGATACTGTCTTTCTATCACCTTTAATTTCGTATTTAGCACCTATTCCATTTACTTTACCATCACTTGTCACTTCATGAGTAGTTGTATTAAGTATATTTCTAGCTGTATTTAATAATCCAAATGATGTCAATGAAACAATTAATACTATAACCAATATTACACTTATTACTTTTTTCATATTAATCCCTTCTTGATGATGATGAACCACCAAATAAATTAATTAAATCTATTACTACGTTAATATAATCTATATATAGTGAGAATGCTCCAATAATAGCTAGCTTATCTAGTGTTTCTTCAGTTGGCATCATCTTAGTAATTCTTTGAATATCTATAGCAGTATATCCAAGGAATACAACAAGTCCTACTATAGCAAGTATTAAGTTTAATGTACTTCCAAACGGAATAAATATATTAATTATATTAAGTACTATAATTCCTATTAATCCCATAAGCAAATAAGTAGTAAATTTAGATAAATCAAATTTAATAATCTTACCTAGTACAGCAAATACTCCAAATAAAGAAGCTGCTACTAGGAATATAGTCATTAAGAATGTTATCTTATATAAAACAAAATATATAGAGAATGTAAGACCAGTTAAGAATGTATATAGAATAAATAAACATATTGCAGTACTAGTCTTCATCTTCCATAGTCTTACTCCTAAAAGTAAACCTACTCCTAAAGTTGCTATAAGAATAATATATCTTGCTATTCCACCAAATATATTATTTATCATAGTAGGATTCATACTAACTACAAATCCAGTTCCAAAAGTTATTAATAGACCTATAAATAGCCACATGAATACTCTAGGCATTACATTTTTAATCTTCATATATATCACCTACTCTTCTATAGTAAAGTCTTCTAATTTACCATTTTCTTTAAGTATTTTATTGATACTTTCTTCACATGAAGTTAATATATCGTTACACTCTTTAGCTATTTTCATAGCTTCATTGAACTTATTAATTGCATCATCTAGTGGTACACTACCATTTTCTAGATCTTTAACTATTTGTTCAAGTTCAGTTAAATTCTCTTCAAAAGTCTTTTCATCTTTCTTAGCCATAATTACTCCTATTCTACTATTGCTTTAATAGTACCATCTGTTACATCTATTTCTATCTTATCTTTAGATTTAACATCTTTAGTACTTGTAATAATCTTATTATTTGATTTAGTTATAGAGTATCCTCTTTTAATAGTTAGTAGAGGATTTAATACTTCTAATTTATTAATAGTGTTTAAATATCTATTCTTTTCTAAAGTTAACTTATTAATAATTCCATTATTTAAATTATTAGTAACTAAATTTAATCTATTAGAATTATTCTCTATAGTTCTTTTAAAACTATTAATTAGTCTTTCATATAAGTGATCAAAGTTTTGTTCTTTAACTTCGTACATAGATTTAGGACTCTTTAATATATAACTATCCATTAGTTTATTAAGTCTTTGTCTATCTAGTTTAAGTATGTTTGTCATAACGTTAGTAGATCTTATCTCTAACTGTTTTAATCTATTAAGTACATCTGTAATATTAGGTACAGCCATCTCAGCTGCTCCAGTTGGTGTAGGTGCTCTAAGGTCTGCTACAAAATCACTTATTGTAAAGTCAATTTCATGCCCTACAGCGCTTATTACAGGTGTGTCTAGTGCAAATATACTTCTTGCTACTATTTCTTCGTTAAAACACCATAGATCTTCTATTGATCCTCCACCACGTCCTACTATTAAGACATCTAAGTCATAATTTTTAGATAACTCTATATTTCTAACTATATCAGCTGCTGCTTCTTTTCCTTGTACTAAACTAGGAAAAAGTATTGTTTCTGCTATAGGCCATCTTCTTTTAATAGTACTTAGTATATCTTTTATAGCAGCACCAGTAGGTGCAGTAATAATTCCTATCCTATTAGGTATCTTAGGAATAGGTTTCTTATATTTAGGATCAAACAATCCTTCTGCTTCAAGTTTCTTCTTTAACTTTTCAAATTCGATATAGAGATTACCTAAACCATCTTCTTCCATAGAATCTACATATATTTGATAACTACCAGTAGACTCATAGACACTGATTCTTCCAGTAACTAGTACTTTCATACCATCTTGAGGAATCATCTTAAGTTTAGATGCACTAGAAGCAAACATAATAGCATTTATTCTCGTGTTTTCATCTTTAATAGTGAAATATAAGTGTCCTCTAGTATGATTCTTAAAGTTAGATATTTCACCCTTAAGATTAACCTTCATAAGATTTTGATCATTATCAATCTTATATTTTATATATCTAGTAAGTTGTGTTACTGTTATATAATTATTGTTCATCTATAGTTCCTTCATTTTCATGATATATCTTATCTAAGCAAGCATTAATCATCTTAGTAACTTTCTCATCACTATACTGTTTAGAAAGTTCTACTGCTTCGTTAATAGATACTATACTAGGTGTATCTGTATACATAAGTTCATATATACCTATCTCAAGTATAGCTTTATCTACTTTGCTTAATCTATCTATAGTCCATCCATTTAAATGATCATTAGCTAGTTTCTTAATCTTCTTTTTATTAGAAATAACACCATCTATTAGAGTATTAACAAATTCATTTTCTATTTCTAATTGTTCTTTAATTAATTCGTTAACATCTACTGGTTGTTTAGCATCTTCAAGTATATCTATTTGATATAATACTTTCATTGCTATTTCTCTTAATTCACTTCTATTCTTCATCTATATCACCTTCTTATATTCTATCATAATCTTATATTTCGATAAAGCAAAAGAACTATAATAGTTCTTTTTATTTGAAATCAAATTCTGTATCTAGAATTCTTACTTTATCTCCTTCTTGGATACCCATCTTGATAAGTTCATCATCGATACCCATCTTTCTAAGTTTATTAGCAAATCTAAGTTCTGCTTCATCAGTACCAAGTCTTGCCATTTCAAGAAGTCTTTCTACTTCTTTACCGCGTACTACGTAAACATCATTTTCTTTATCGATAGTGAATGGTACTTCTTTCTTGAACTTATAAAGTACATATGATTCAGTAGATTCATCATCTACGAGTTTTTCTTCTTTAATTTCATCTAGTTTGTTTCCTAGATAATCCATAGCATCCTCTAGTCCCTCACCTATCATGGCAGTTACTTCAAATATCTTTACATCTTTAACTTTCTTTTTAAAGTTTTCTAGATTTTCCTTACTAGAATCCATATCCATTTTGTTTGCTATGATAACTGATTCTCTCTTAATTAGCTTTTCATTAAATGCTTTTAATTCATTTTTTATAGTTACATAGTCATCGTATGGATCTCTTCCTTCAAATCCTGACATATCAAGTACATAGCATATCATTCTTGTTCTTTCGATATGCTTTAAAAATCTAATACCTAATCCTTCACCGTTACTAGCTCCTTCGATAAGACCTGGAAGATCTGCTAAGACAAAACTCTTATTATTTCTTGTCTTAACTACTCCAAGGTTAGGAGTAAGTGTAGTAAAGTGATATGCTGCTATTTTAGGTTTAGCTTTAGATACTACAGAAATAATAGTAGATTTTCCTGCACTTGGCATACCAACTAGACCAACATCTGCTAAAAGTTTTAATTCAACTTTTAGATTTCTTCTTTCTCCAGGTTCACCATTTTCACAGAAATTAGGAGCTGGATTAGATTGTGTTTTAAAGGCAGTATTACCTCTTCCACCTCTTCCTCCTTCAGCTACTACTACTTCATCATCTTTATTTTTTAAATCAGCTAGGACAAGTCCTGTATCAGTATCAGTTACTACTGTCCCTTGTGGTACTCTAATTACTGTTCTTTCAGCATTCTTTCCATTTTGATTCTTACCTTTACCGTTTTCTCCCTTATCACCTTTGATAACTTTCATATATCTAAGATCGATTAGAGTATGTAATCCTTCATCTACTTTGAATACTATATCAGAACCATGACCTCCATTACCACCGAAAGGCCCTCCCATAGGAACATATTTCTCACGACGGAATGCTAAACATCCATCTCCACCTTTTCCTGCTTCAACTTTTAATAATACTTCATCTACGAACATATTATCACCTTCTTTTTACCTTTTGTTTATTTATATCATCTATTAATTCATATACTTCATTATAACATCCAATAGCATGTTTTTTCAAAGAATCGTTATTACCTATCATAAATCCATTATACTTCTCTATCATAGGTATATCATTATCTCCATCACCAATTGTATATATATTTCTTTTAGATAATTTTTTTAATTCAGCCAGTTTGCTTACCGGAATAGATTTATCTATATTCTTAGGTTTAATACAGTAATAGTAAACCATTCCAACATCTTTAATAAAATATCCATATACTAAATAATCATATGTAGGATGTTTTAATTTTAGTTTTTCCCATTCGAATAGAAAATCAGTATCTATTTTATCTTCATCTATTACGAAGTTAACACTACTTATATCTTTATCTGTTCTTTCATGTAGATATGCTCTTGTAGTACCATATTGCAATTCTTTATGTCTTCCTAGATCAACTATTGGATCTATATCAGAAAGAATATCTTTAGACATAGACACTTCGTGTATTAATCTACCTCTCTTATCGAATAAATGTGATCCATCCTCAGTAGCCATATAACTTACTGGTATGTTATAAAGTTTCATTTTTGCTTTTAAAGATTCGTAACTTCTACCACTAGATAGCATAAATATATTACCATTATTAATAAATTCCTGTATCTTTTTTACATTCAATTCCATTACTTCATCACAAGTATGAAGAGTACCATCGAAATCGCTTACTAACAGTTGCATATTATCCCTCCTTAAAACGCTTTTATTTTATCACAAAACCTTTAAAAATAAAAGAAAAAAGCACTCTAAAGTGCTTTGGTTTCAATTATTTTTCTGGATAGCAACTAACCTTAGTTCTATCTCTTCCTAATCTTTCAAATTTAACTTTTCCATCTACAGTTGTATAAAGAGTATCATCATTACCTCTTCTAACATTCTCACCTGGATGAACTCTAGTTCCTCTTTGACGATATAGGATAGATCCAGCTGTTACGATTTCACCGTCAGCAGCTTTAGCCCCAAGTCTACGTCCTGCAGAATCACGTCCGTTAGATGTAGAACCTTGACCTTTATGATGCGCAAATAATTGTAAATTTAATTTTAACATATTATAAGTTCTCCTTTCTAATTTTAATATTCGTAGGATAATCACTTTCTAACTCTTGTAACATATTTAACATATTAGTTATTAGATTATCTACTATTTCATTATGAGTATTAATTACTATTTCGAAATTATCTTTCTTTTCCTCATATGAAATAAACTTTTTATCAAACGTAAGAATTGCATTTACTGTAGTAGTTACTATCGAACTTGCTCCAGCACATACGATATCTTTACCGTAATTATCGTAATCTGCATGTCCAATCATATTTATCTTATGAATTTGTCCATCTTTGTTTGATATGTTAATTTTAATCATTATTATCCTTCGATTTTAGTTATTTTAACTTTAGTATATGGTTGTCTATGACCATGAGTTCTACGGTTTGCTCTATCTTTTTGTTTATATTTGAAAACTAAGATTTTCTTTTGTTTTCCTTGTTTTTCGATAGTTCCTTCTACTAAAGCATTTTCAACGTAAGGATTACCTATTTTATTATCTAACATTAGTACTTCATTGAATTTAACTGTGTCTCCAACGTTTCCGTTAATCTTTTCAACGTAGATTTCATCTCCAACTGATGCTAGAACTTGTTTTCCACCAACTTTAATTACTGCTTTCATTGTTTTTCCTCCTTTTTAAATAATTCTGGCTCGCTCTTAAGGTATTACCATTCGATAATTTTCTAAACCTTTTCAATGCGGTTTGAGCTATAGAGGCTACAAACATTTAGATAATATCATAAAATAGTATATAAGTCAATTATTATTTGAGCATATTAACTATTATAGGTACTAATATTACACTTACTAAAATAAGTACTATTGCAAAATATACTAAACCTGCTCTTATATTCTTTTTCATTTTACTCATAATATTATCTTCACCTAGATAATTATAGCATTATTACATCAAAAAAGAAAGATTACATCATCTTTCCCATTTGTTTCATTACTTGGTTTATTTGTTTTTGAGTTGGTGTTCTTCCCATTTGACTCATTAACATTTTTACCATCTCTTCAGTTATAGGTGGATTCTTCTTTAAATATCTTTGCATATAATATTTAGCTGCAAAGAAACCAATTACTAATCCTGCTATTAAACCAATAACTACTTTTAATATATCCATCAATAATTCCATATAATCACCATCCATTCTTAATATACTAAAAATAAGGTTGTATTTCAACCTTATTTTAACATTTCAATTATTTTTTCAGATATGTTTTCTACTGTGAATCCAAATTTATTAAGTACATCTTTTCTAGGACCTGATGCTCCAAATGTATCTATAGTAAATAACGCATCGCTTGATTTAACATATTTATACCAAGACATTGAACTACCTGCCTCAATTACGAATGTTTTAGCATACTGAGGTATTAGATCTCTCCTATACTGTTCTTCTTGTCTTTCAAACTTCTCCATACAAGGCATACTTATTACTCTTATACTGTAACCTTGTTCTAATAGTTTTTCATGTACATCAAGTGCAAGTTCTACCTCTTCACCAGTTGCAATTATTACTGCATCAAGAGTTGATTGCTCCCATTTAATTACATATGCTCCATGACTTACTTCACTAGCTTTAGTACAATCTTCTATTCTAACATTATTTCTTCCAAGAACTAATGCAGAAGGTCTTCTAGATTCTAGTACTGATTTGTAACACCCTATTACTTCATTAGAATCAGCAGGTCTATACACATCGAAATTTGGAACAGCTCTTAGAGAAGTTAATTGTTCTATTGCTTCGTGAGTAGGTCCATCTTCTCCAACACTAATAGAATCGTGACTAAATAAATACATTACTGGTAAATTCATCATTGCAGATAGTCTAATACCAGGCTTTAAGAAGTCACTAAATGTAAAGAATGTAGATACGAATGGAGTTAAACCACATAGAGCTAAACCATTAGCAATACTCGCCATTGCATTTTCTCTAACGCCAAAATGTATTGTTCTTCCTTCTCTATTAGAACTACTATAATCAGAATTATTAATTAATGCTTTAGTTGAACCAGATACATCAGCACTTCCACCAATTATCAAAGGGTACTCCTCTGCAATCATATTAAGTACTTTACCACTAGCTACTCTAGTAGCTTCTTTATGATCATCTGGTATATCATAATACAAATTATTTAACTTAACTGGTTCATTACTATTAATTATCTTATTTAATAATTCTTTATCATCATCAGTTAGTGATGCTACATTTCTCTTCCATAGTTCATATACTTCACTATTTCGAGAAGAGATCATCTCTTCAAATTCTTCTTTAACATCTTGTGATACATTAAATGGTATATCTCTTAATCCTAATCTTTCTTTAATACTAGATATATCTTCTTTCTTTAGAGGAGATCCATGTACTTTATTAGTTCCTTCATTGATACTATATCTACCTATAGTAGTCTTAATCTCGATAATAGTAGGTTTCTCACTCTTCTTAGCTTGTCCTATAGCTTCATTTAAAGTTTCTTCATCTTGTGGATCTCTAACTAATATATAGTTCCAATCCATTGCAATAAATCTATCTTGTATACTTTCATCAAAAGATTCATTCTTTTTACCATCTAGAGTAATATCATTAGAATCATATAATACGATTAATTTATTTAATTTAAGAAGTCCAGCTAAAGAGCAAGCTTCATAAGATACTCCTTCCATTAAATCTCCATCACCACAAAGTACGTATGTGTAATAATCGATTACTTTATCATTTAGTAAACTTCTAAGATATGTTTCAGCAAGTGCTATTCCAACACTTGTTGCTAAGCCTTCACCTAAAGGCCCAGTAGTTGTATCAACTCCAGGAGTTACTCCATATTCAGGATGTCCTGGTGTTTTAGAATCTAATTTTCTAAAGTTCTTTAAATCATCTAAACTTATATCGTATCCAGCCATAAATAAAGTTGAATAAAGCATAGATGAACCATGTCCAGCACTTAATATAAATCTATCTCTATTAATCCATTTATCATCTTCTGGATTAATCTTGATATGATTTGCATATAGATTAGTAATGATATCAGCAGCACCAAGTGCTATTCCAGGATGACCACTGTTTGCATTATCTATCATATCTATAGAAAGTGCTCTAATATTATTAGCTATTCTCTCTAGTATCTTTTCGTCCTTACCCATAAATAATTACCCCTTATTTATTTCTTGATATAATCTTTCAAGTACTACTGCTACTCCATCTTGTTCATTTGAAAGAGTTTCAAGATTAGCTACATCTTTTAATTTTTGATCTGCATTAGCCATAGCTACTTTGTATGCACATACGTTAAACATATCTATATCGTTTCCTGCATCACCAATAGCCATAGTCTTACTTAAGTCTATTCCTAATAGTTCACATAACTTAACAATAGCATTCCCTTTAGATGCTTCACTATTAGTAACATCATAGAAATAATAATCTCTAATATCAGTTATTCCACCTTTATTAGTTATTTTAAGTTCAGTATTAGCATTTAGATCTCTTCTAAAATATTTCATATCATCGATATTAGTACTTTGAATAACTATTTGATTTACACTATTATTAATATCAGTTAACTTATCTACTAATTTCTTACCTAAGTTATCATTTAATTTATTAGTGTATCTATAATCTTTACTATTTGCAGTAAAAATTAAATTATATTTAGTAACTAATTCATCTATGAAATTTAAATTTTCTTCTTTAATACTTGAAGCATATATTAAATTATCATTTACATAATTATATATTTCTGCTCCATTTGATGTAATCATATATCCAGATGGGTTATAATTCTTAGCAATATTAATTGTATAAGGTATACTTCTTCCAGTAGTAAATACTATATATATTCCTATCTTTTTAAGCTTCTCTATTATTTTAAATGCTCTATCAGTTATTTTTCCATCATGATTAGTAAGTGTTCCATCAAGATCAATAAAAACTATTTTTACATCCTTCATTTATTATCACCTAATATTTATAATACTATATTTTTGAATTTATGTAAACTAATGCAAAATAAAAGAAGAGTTAAATTCTTCTTTTATTTACAATCGTATTTTACTCCAGTGTCTTTAAGTAAATTAGTTTCCCACGCATGACCAGTAGTTTTTTGTTCTGTAACATCACAATCTTTTAAATATACGTAGTATAGTAATCTTCTCTCTTCTTTAGAAACAGGGAATATTTCTGTACTCTTTTTCTTTTTTAATAGATCTAGATAAGCATCTTGTAATTCATCAAATGATACTTTAGTATCTGATACAGTAAATTTATGATGTTCATCTATTCCTTTAACTAATAGTACAGCATTTTGTCTTCCTTTATGTGTAGGTCCACCATATCCATGATCTGACATAAAGATGATAACACTGTTGTCATAATATCCAGAGTCTTTAACTCTCTTCAAGTATTCTTCCATTACTCTAATTGTAGAACCTACTTTATTAGTATAATTAGAACTATGTCCAGGATATACATTCATATCATAGTCAGTATCATATGGAGAATGTGCTCCTTCTAAATGTAGATATATAAAGTTATTATGATCTACAACATTTACATCTTCTTCTTGCCATCTATAGAAATGATAATAGTTACCATATTCAAATAACTTCTTACCATTTGTAGGTTTTCTAGAAAGTCTAAAATTCAAATATTCGATATGAGTAAATTTCTTTACTGGATAAGGGAAATATTTAAATGCTACTAATCTTAATTGGTTTTTAAGAAGTTCTATAAAATTAATATGATCTTCTTTATATACATTTGCAAATCTTTTATAGTTTTCTCCTTGATATGGGAAATCTATATTATAAAGATTCATTGTATAATCTCTTTTTTCTAATTCTTTAAATAAAGGAGATTCATCATAAGCTTTAATACAATAATCTTTAAATGATGTTTCATTTTTAAATTCCATACCAGTTAGTATTTGTGGTACTGAGAATTTAGTATTAGGATAAATACTCATAGTATCTTTAAAGAAAGTAAAGTCATTAAATATTTCTTCTTTTCCTAATTTCTTAAGTTCATTATGAAATCTAACTGCATCTACTGTATCTACTACAAATATTATAAAGTTCTCTTTATTTGAAATATCATTTATATTGTCTTCAGTAGTTGCTATTGAGTTCTTTTCTACTAAGGCATCTGTTGTAAATAATTGGAATATACATGAAGAAAATAATAATACAGATATTATAGCCATAGCATATATAGAATACTTTTCAAACTTTTTAAACTTTAATTTCTTAAATAAGATAATTGCTACTACAAAAATTGCTATCCATACTAACGTTGAAAGAATCATCTGTCCTATATATTCTTTCCATATAATAGTATCTCCGTTCAATCCAGGCAAAAATCCTACCAAGAAATTTCCTTCTATATAAAGTGCTACATAAAGTGCTACTGCTAACATATAAAATACTCTATATAGTTTTTTCTTATACTTTTTAAGTAATATAAATACTGCACTAATAAAAGCAAATGATAACAAAAACTCAAATATTAAGATTGGAAATAATAAATATATATCATACCAGAAGTCTTGAACATTTGAAGAATATGATATTATCTGTTCACAAATAAATACCATAAAGCTTGCTGCAAAGGCAAGTATAAGTGCTCCTTTATATCTATGTAAAAACTTTTTCATCTCTATCACCTAAATAATATGATACTACATTTGAGTACTTATGTAAATTAAAGCATATTAAAAAGTCTCTATTTGAGACTTTTAATTTTATTTTTTTCAATAGTTTCTGCATTATCACAAAATGAATATACTGAAGAGTCAATTATTGGAACAGATAGTCCATTTTCTCTAAGAGTTTTCTCTACTTTACTAAGTGTTTCTTCTCCATCTTTATTATAGCTAAGTACTGCTTTAGGAAGCCCTACAGCTATTAGATTAGTATGAAGAGATATTTTATCTTTTGTTTGCAATTCATCTGCAAAATAAGTAACTCTTTCTCCATCATCTCTAAATAATAGACTTCTCCATTCTTCTGGTGACATCGTATTCTTATCTAGAATAGTTATTCTTCTAGGATAAATTAAGTTAATATTATCTTTTTTTAATACTAAGCATGGAGAATTAAAAATAAATGAATCAAACGAACACTGATAGGTATCTTCCATCCATGATTTATATAAAGATTTTTGACATAATGATATATGAGTATTTCCATTAAATAAATTGTTTCTATCAGTAACTAATCCTTTCTCTATATCTTTTCTTGGAAGTATATAACCAGATTCTAATATTTTAACTAATAAATCAAAATTATTCCATTTAATTCCATGAAGTAAATATGGTTCCATATTAGTGTAATCTCCTTACTAAAACATTATCTCTAGCTTTGTTATAGTCTAACTGGGTGCTTTTATTATATATAGACATTACTTCGTCCATTAAGAAATCTAGTGCTTCTGGAAGAACTGCATCTGATCTTAATAGTGCTGCTTCTAATACTCCATCATTTTCTGCTGTTACTATTGTATATGTAGAATTAGTTACATTAACTCTTCTAAACTCTTTAGTATCTTCTAAATATTCAATTTCTCCGTCAGTATATAGTTTATTCACTTTTTTCTCAAGTCCATTGTTTACTTGACCAATCGTATATTCAGTATTAGGATCTCTATGACTAACACCAAATACTCCAGCAGTATTACGAGCAACTTCAGAATCAAAATGTTCATAAGAACCTATTGTAGCAATCATATAACTTAATTCTGGATTTCTATCAATTAATTTCTTAGCTTCTTCTTTATCCATATCGAATGCTACTTCGCTATCAAGTGCTACATAGTCTACACATTTGTTTCTCTTTAATGAATTAATACTTAAATCAGGCATATTATAATAGTGCATCAATGGACTTTGCTCACATGCTTTCTTTAAATCAGTAACAAGTTTTTCTAAATCTTGATATTTGATATATAAAGTTTCATCATCGCTAGCACCCATTCTAAATACTGCAAATATAATATTTAATACATTTTCTTTTTCTTTATTATCGTATTCACTCATATTTATACTCCCCCAATATCAAAGTGATTTATATTATATCACTATTTATTTATTTCTTCAAATAAAAATAACTATATAAATAGTTATTTAAATATCGAGTATTGCTAGTATTACTATACCTATTATTGCAAGTAATAAGAATAAATATTTAATAGGTTTAAGTCTTTCTTTTAAGAATATACTAGATAAGAGTACTGATAATATACAGTAACTTCCAACTATTGAAGTTGCAATAGTAGAATTAGCTCCAATTGCATACACATAGAAATATTGTCCTATAGTTTCAAGTATTGCTGCAATCCACATATTATGATCTTTTCCAATAGTTATCTTTTGTTTCTTATATATTAAATAGATTATTAATGTTACTGCTATACCTAAGAATGTATATTCATAACATACAAGTGCTAAATCTTCACTTATTAATTCAAGTTTATCTATATATACTGAATCTAAAAAAGTTCCAAGTCCATCGATAAGACAGTATACAAGAGGAAATATAATCGCTAAGAGTTTAGTCTTCTTAGATAGTTTAACTATCTTCTTATCTTTCTTTTCTAAAAGAAATACACCAAATATTCCAACAAATATCAATATGAATGCAATATAAGCTTCATATGGAAGTACTTCTCTAAAAAATAATATTAATAGTAAACTAGTTATTACTCCACTAGTATTCTGTACAGGACTAGATATAGTAAGCTCTATATATTTAAGTCCTTTGTATCCAATAAACATAGATAGTATATAACATGCTGATATTGGTAAATATTTAATAGCAGACTTTATATAGTGCATCATTTTAGATAGTTCTATATCATGACCACTAGTAAATAAAAATATAGTAGCACTTATTCCCATTATTATTCCTACTGCAATAGTAGTCTTTATATCACTATATTTATCTTTTTCATTGTTTGCTTTTTTATAAAATAAATCTGCTACACCCCAAAATGCAAAACAAAGTAAACTATATAACATATTATTTCTCCATTTCAATAATACATTATATCATTATTTAAATCTTATTGAAAAGAGGTCTATATAGTTATTGATTCATTCTTTTTTACATACTTTTTATCTTTACTACTTTCTACTTCAAGAGATAAATTACTTAATAGTTTATTAGATATATTATCTTTATTAAAATGTCCTACATCTATAAATATTCTACTATCTATATCCAAAACATATGATGTATCAATATAAGAGCACGTTCTTAAAGCTACATTAATTAAGTCTTCAGTTTTTATTTTACTTATTTTATTTTCTGCACCATAATTATCTAAAAAATATCTTTTTGCTTCTGCAAATCGTTCAGGATCACATTCTATTCTAAATGGTGTCCAATTATCAATTAAATCTTTTTTTAAATATTTACTTCTAGTTATATGATAATCATAATCTAATGGATACAAAGATGGTATTTCTATTTTAGTTATTCCTTTATTTTTTAACAGATTTATAAATAAGAATAAAGATATTATTTTATCTGGTTCAATACCATCATCATTAGATAGTTTATATCTCATTCTTTTAGCTATTTTGGATGTTCTATCATCTAAATTAATATTATATATATCTTTTTGAATAGAACCTATTCTACAAATTTTTTCACCATTTTCTTCATATATACCATATCTAACTTTAGGTAATTCATAGCTTGGAAAAGATAAAAAACAACTATTTGATTCTTCATATAAACTTTCAGGATATAATCCAAATATCATTTCATATGGACATTCATCCCAAGGTTTACTTATTTTATTATGGCAAGATAAAAGTATGCCTTTATCACTATTATATTTTCCAAGATAGTATTCTTCGTCATATTCATGGAAAATATCATTTTCATACATACTAATCTCTTTTTTTAGAAAATTATTGATATCTTGAAAATCTAAATTACTTGCTCTTAGCCAAACATCTTTAAAGAAATTTTTCATTCTATATATTCCATATGATGATCTTTCATGTTTAATATATTTATCTATATCTAATTCATATAATCTTGTAAGAAGATTAAAAAACTCTTTATAATCTCTTACAACAACAGTTTTAAAATTATCATTGTATGGATTATCTATTTTTTTACAAAACATATCAAAGGTTTCATCAGTTGCTTCTAAGTTATATTTCTTATATATATTTTTAATCAAATCTTTAGCTTCTTTTTCTACAAAATTAAAATCTAAATCAAGATAGTTAAATTTTGGATCATACATTTGAAAATGTGGAAGAGCGCTAGAACAAAAATATATAATTACTTCATTAAGTGTTGGTGGAAGTGCATAGCTATACATACAATCACCCCTTTTTTAATGCCGTATATTATATCATACTAATAAAAAAAGAGCAATTATTTGCTCTTCTTCTTTTTATTATTATTATTTTTCTTTTGTGCAGGTTTAGTAGTTTCTTTCTTCTCTACTTTTTTCTCTACTTTCTTTTCAACTTTTTTAGGTTTTTCATCTTCATCTTCATCGTCATCATCAAAGATGTCATCTGATTCAACTTCTTTATTTCTGTTTTCATCAATACCTAATTTGTCGTTTACTTTCTTTTTAGCTTTTCTGTAGTAGATTCCTACAAAAGCTCCAATTGCAATTACTGCTCCTGCTATAGCTTGAACTGCAAATGTCATTACACTTGGGTCAATGTATCCAATTAACATTACTTATCACTCTCTTTCTTATCTTTAATTTTCTTTTGCACACATTCTATTATATACTTAGCACCCACTTCTCCGCTAGTACCAATGTTATAAAAATAGTCATTTAATACTTTTTCTATGTCTTTTTTATACTTATCTTTATTATTTAATAAGTATTCTACTGTCTTATTGACATTATCTAGCTTATCAGGTTTCTCTATCTTACCTATCTTTTCTCTTACCCAAATATTGAATGGTTCTACTTCGATTCTCTTATATTCAGGATTCATAACTTTCATAGGTGTATCGATAAATAATACTGGTTTAAATGTAGTAAATGCATATTCGAATGCTATTCCTGACCAGTCAGTAATAACTAAATCTGCATCGAATACAGTATTATTAGATGAGAAATCTGTTTGAATCTCTATTGTCTTATCATTTTCATATTGTTTCTTTAATTGTTCAAATCTTTCTTTACCATGTCTAACATGTTGTGGATGTGGTCTTACTATAATCTTGTAGTCATGACCTTTAAGTTTTTCTAATAGTTCATCTAAGCATAGATCTACTATATTATCTTTTTGCCAAGATGGAGCGATAAGAACTGTTTTAGTCTTAGACTCTTTCTTTTTACTATGTTTATATTCTTCTCTCATATCATCAAGAAGTGAATAACCCCAATCGAATATCTTACGATTTGGTAAGTTATATACGATATTACCTTTTTCAAACTCTTCTCTTTGATGTTTTCCACATGCAAATACAGTATCATAGTGATCCATAGAACTTGTTCTTTGGCACATATTTAAACTATTCATTCCATGAGGTATATATACATATTCAATATCTTTTCTAACATAACTACGTTTAATATGGAAGTTTTCAAGGTCTGGCATAGTCATAACTACTACATCAGCATCCATCTTCATCATTAATGTAATTAACTTTCTTTCTGTAATAAAGTATGCCTTAATTCTATTTGGCATCTCTTTTTCCATCTTGAAGATATTGTCATTATAATCACTAGTTATATAGTGAAGTGTTATCTTAGTATGTTTTAATATATATTCGATAATAGATTTATAGTATTTATAGAATCCATTACTCTCTGAATAGAATACTAAATGTTTATTAGTAATACTGAAGAATCTCTTATAATCTTCTTTTTCTTTTTTCTTTTCTTCTGGAGATAATTTTCCAGTTCCTTTATCAAGTGCTTCTAATTCTTTTAATTCTTTAGTAGTCCTTTCAAGTTCTTCATAGTCAACATACTTCTTAGGATTAATTATTAAGTTAAGAATATATTGTTGTACTATAGTAAGCATATTACTTGCTATCCAGTATAGTGCTACTCCTGCTACTACGTAGAATCCTAAGAATAGAGATATACCAACTGATAAAAGAAGTGTTCCATATTTACCAGCATTTCCTTGTGCACTTTGAAGTACGTTCATCTTATTTTGAGCTAAAGATAAAAGAAGTGCACTAAGTCCTGCAATGAAAGGAAGTAGTAAATAAATACCTTTAGTTTCTATTGCAATCTTAGATAAATCAATTCCTAAGAATTTAGTATTAACTTTCTTAATTTTATCTATATCTTTTTCTATATCGTTATATTTTTCTTTTAATTCTAAATATTTATCTATATTTTTTCCTGTCTTTATTTCATCAAGTATTTTAACTTCTATAGAACTAGGTATTTCATCTTCTTTAATATTATTAGCTTTGACATTTACTTCTGTCATATCTTTAATTAGATTTCTATCTATGTTAGCTATATATTTTAGAGGTTGATTAATAACTGAAATTAGCCCAAGTAGAAGCGCTATTTGAATAAACAGTGGAATTATAGAAAGAAGTGGATTATATTTTTCTTTCTTATATAATACAGACTCTTCTTCTGCAATTCTATCTTTATCCTTAAAGTATTTAGTTTTAATCTTATTAATTTCTGGTTGTATCTTAACCATCTTAATAGAATTCTTTTGTACCCATATAGTAAGTGGTAATAATATTATCTTACTTAATAAAGTAAATAGAATTATTCCTATTCCATAATTATTAAATATGTTGTAACAAAAGTACATTATCTTTCCAAGTATATCTATCATATTCTCTTACTCCTTTTTAATTACTTACGTATATATTTTTTACCAGTGGGTTTAAAAGTACTATAACTGTCTCTAGATCCAGTTTGAACATATTCAGTAATAACAGTATCATCTGTAAATGTTGGATATGTATAATAATATCTAGATTCAGGTAAATCTTTAAATAAGTCAGTACTCTTCTTATTATCAAGTAGATCCATATAGGCATCTATTAAATAATCATGAGATACCTTATCATTATTTCTAATCATCTTATGATGTTCATCATAGCCTTTGATTAATAGAATTGGTGAACCTCTTCTAAATAGATCTTCTTCTAAATTATAACCATGGTCCGATAGAACTATTATAATACTATTATCGTATAAATTGGAAGATTTAAGTTTATCTATATATAAACTTGCAAGCTTAAGAGATGCTGCTTCCTTACCTACTTGTGTTCCATCACCATTTTCATAATAATTAAAATCTTTATCAATATCAAATGGAACATGTCCACCTTCAAAATGAAAGAATCCAAAATAGTTTTGATCTATAACATTAAATGAGCTTTCTTTTAATCTATTGTAGTTAGAACGAGTTCCCCAGTAGAATCTTTCTAGTCCTGGAGGAGTCTCTTTACAATTGTTCATATCAAAACTCTCTATATGTGAGAAATTCTTTAAAAAGTATGGTAAAAATTTAAATGCAGTTATTTTTATTTGCTCTTTAATAAAATATTTCTTTCTAAATATAACACCCTTAGATATATTTTCAATTCTAGAATAATTACTATTATATCTTAATCCTTGAGAATAAATATTTAAGCTATATTTTCCATTTTCTAATCTTTCTAATATTTTAGATTCATCAAGTCCTTTATCAATATAATCTTGATATGATGATTGATTTAAAAACTTATTATCAATAAGCATATGTGGAACTGAATATTTAGTATATGGATATACGCTCATAGCATCACTGTAATATGTGAAATCATCAAACATATTTGGATCACCAGTTTGCTTTAAAGCAGACTCAAAATCATATCCATTTATAGTATCTAGCATTATTATTATAAAATTCTTATTTTTAGATATATTATCTATATTAATCTTAGTAGTTACTACGTTTTCTTTCTTTCTAAATACATCCTGTCTGAATCCCATAGAAATAAGAGATACCATTAACATAAGAATTATTAAAGTAACTGTATAAATACTATATTTCTTTAATTTCTTATATTTAATCTTCTTAAGTAAGATAAATACAATTATAAGTGGTATTAACCATACAAATGCTGATACTATCTTCATAACTGTATAATCTGACCAATTGATTACATTTCCTTCTAAAGAAGGTAAAAACTTAGTTAAAAAGTTACCTTCTATATATAGAGAAATAAATAGTGAAAATATAATCAAATATAATATCTTAAATATCTTCTTTTTATATTTTTTGATTAAATATAACACTATACTTATAGCAATAAATACTCCTATAAACTCTATAAGTATCATAGGTAATAGATGATATATATCAAACCACATATCATCTATATTAGAAGAGAAAATATTTATTTGTTCATGTATAAATATCATAAAGGAAATAGCAAATGACAATAATAGTATTTCTTTATTTGTCTTTATAAATTTCTTCATGATATCACCTACTCACAATCAAATCTCTTCCCTGTATTTTTTAATTTATTAGTTTCCCATGCATGATCTGTAGTTGTTTGCTCTTGAATATGACAGTTTACAAAATAAAAGTAGTAATATCTTAAATCATTTTTATTATTTAATATTTCATTAGTTTTTTTACCATCTAATAAATCAATAAATGTCTCCATTAATTCTTCGTGAGTAACTTTCTTATCAGATTTTACATATGGATGTTTTTCATTATATCCTTTAATAAATAATATTGGATTCTGTCTACCTCTAATACTAGGAGCAAATCCATGATCTGCCATTATTACAATAGCACTATTATCATAATATTTAGAACTTCTTAGTCTATTTAAATAAGCTTCTATTATTGTAATAGCAGAATCTATCTTATCTTCATATTTAGATGTACTTGTATCAATAGTATTCATATTGACATCTAAATCGTATGGAGGATGTCCTCCTTCTATGTGATAGAACATAAATAAATTATCATCTATTTCATTAATTTTATTCTTTTTAATTGAATCATAATTAGTCTTATTATGCCATTTAAATACTATACTTCCATCATCATAGTTCTTAGTTGTATCCATATTGAAAGTATCTATTCTTGAAAATCTCTTTAATGGATATGGTAAATATTTAAATAGTATAATCTTACCTGACTCTTTTATATATCTTTTAACACTGACTTTACCAGTATTTTTAAAATTGGAAATCTTATTATAATTATCTCCATTATATATTAAATGATCATCATAAATGCTTACTTTATAATTGCTATCAAATAACTTATTAATCAATTTAGAATTATCTATACATTTAGTTGAAAACTTATTAAATGATTCTTGATGTAAATACTTTTCACCACAAAATAACATTGGTATTTCAAACTTAGTATGACCATATGAAGATAAAGTGTCTTTATAGTAAGTAAAATCAGTAAATATGTTTTCTTTATTTAATCGTATTAATTCCTTTTCAAATACACTACTATCTACTCCATCTAACATAAATATAAACATATTTTTGTTTTTAGAAACATCGTTTAGATTTAAATTAGTAGTTAAAATATTCTTCTTAACTATAAAGAAATCTTTCTTAAAGGTAAGTGAAATAGTAGATACTGATAACATTATTAGTATAAATATTACTATATAATTAGAATAATTAGAAAATGCCTTGTATTTGTTCTTTTTAAGAAAGAGTAGAGATACCACTGGAATAATAATCCATACTAAAACAGATATTATCATAGGAAGCACATATTTACTCCAATCAATAGTAACTCCATTAAGTATAGGTAAGAAACCTACTAAGATGTTTCCTTCCACATATAGACATATAAATACTATAAATAATGCTATATATAGAATTTTATACCATTTACTTTTGTATTTGTTTAAGATAATTAGAAATACACTCAAAAGAAGGAATCCAATAATGAATTCCATAATAATTACAGGGAATAATCTATATATATCAAACCAGTAGTCATCAATATTAGATGCATATGATGTTATTTGTTCACTTACAAATATCATAAAGCATATTGCTAAGGAAAGTATTATTCCTTTTGATGTTTTCTTTAGCAGTTTTTTCATAAGCACTCCTTGTTTATCTCTTTTTATGTTTAGTACCAGCAGTTTTATCTAACATTTCTTTATTTTTAATACTTAATGATAGATCGAGTAACTTTCTAGCTGGTGTTGTTTCTAATCTATAGAAATCAAATAAATCATCTGAAATCATCAAATTAGATAATTCTACTGAATCGTTTATTATTTGTTTAAATGTATTCAAATATGAATAGTCAGTATTTTCAATATTATATTTTTGATATATAGCCTCTATATTTTCTTCTTCAAGTGTTCCAACATTCTTTTCCATTTCACATATATCTATTAGTGCCTCTATTTTATGAATGTCTTCTTCATTAAATTTAGATTTAAGTAGTTCTCTTGCTTTTTTAGAAGAAGCACCAAGTTCTACTTCATCATCATTTTCTTGAGCACAGTTTAAATATCCTGCTGCATAATATAAAGGAATAGACTTATCGCTATCCAATCCATATGAAAATCCAATTAATAATGAAATTATAACTCTATTTTTATCATAAAAAGAATTATGTGTAATTAGATTATCACCTATACCTACTCTATCGATTTCCATTTGTAAATCTATCTCATTAAAAAGACTAGTAATTTTCTTATTACACATTAAATCATTTATAGTTTTTCTTTCAAACTGAGTTGGACAAGCTCTCTGATATTGATAGAAGACTTCATTTCTGAAGTCATCTATTCTATCTTTATCATATTCGATCATTTTATATGTATCTAGTTGTTTCATATAATTCCTTATTTTAATTTTTTTAGATAAGACATAAAGTTTTCTTTGTTTTCTCTTGCTGTAGTTGTAGGTCTTCCTAAATCTTTTCTAGCACCTATATTAGTCTTAATTTCAATAAATGTTAATCCTTGATTTTTAGAAGCTTCTTCTAGTACTTTATCTAAATCATTATAGTTATCTACTGAATAAACTTTCTTATAACCACATGCTTTTGCTATCTTAGCTAAATCCATAGTTTTAGATGCTGTAGGCATTCCACCAACTGTTTCGTGAGCTGAGTTATTAATTACTATATGTACAAATTTCTTTGGATTAACAAGTCCAATTGTACCCATAGCACCCATGTGCATTATACAAGCTCCATCACCATCTATAACCCATACTCTTGTCTTAGGTTTATTATTCTTAATTCCAAGTGCAATACTAGAAGCATGTCCCATAGATCCAACAGTTAAAAAGTCATAGCTATGTCCTTCTTTATTTCTTTCTCTTATTTCGAATAACTCTCTTGATGCTTTTCCTGTTGTAGATACGATTGGATCTTCTTTAGTATATTTAACAATATGTTCAATAACTGTTTCACGAGTCATTGTATTATCATTTTGATAATTAGGCTTCTCATCATATTCAAGAGCTTCTTTTTGAATTACAAAAGCTACTGTTTTACCACTCTTTAGTAATTCTTCAAACTCTTCCATTTTCTTCTTTAAATCATCTACTGTAGTTTCTTTTCCTACTATATATGATTCAATACCCATTACTTCAAGAAGTTTAATAGTAATTTCTCCTTGATAGATATGTTGTGGTTCATCGTGTACACCAGGTTCACCACGCCATCCGATTACTAAGATTTCTGGTATATTATATACCTTCTCATTAGTAAGTGATGCTAGTGGATTGATAGTATTTCCTTCTCCACTATTTTGCATGTAAACTACTGGTACTTTACCACTAGATAGATAATATCCAGCAGCAAGTGCTACACAGTTTCCTTCATTAGCACATATTAAATGGTGATCTTTATCTATACCATATGTATTCATCAAATAATTAATTAATGCTTTTAATTGTGAATCAGGTACTCCTGTATAAAAATCTTTATTTAATACTTTAACAAAATCTTTAACTTCCAAGTTATTTCCTTCTTTCTATTTCATCAAATATATTATTATATATTTTTCTTATGTCATCTTTATCTAGTTTAAAAGGATTATTCTTAAGTCTATCAGGATTGACATTATCTACTAGAGTATCTATATCATCTCTATTAACTTCGATATTATATAAATCAAGTTTTTTAAGTAATTTTCTAATATATTCTTTTAATGCATCCAAATCTTTAAGTTTTAATATATCTTTTAAACCATCAAATGTCTTTAATAAATCTTTATCTTTAGTATTCTCTATCATATATGGTAAAAGTTCAGAGTTAACAAGAGCTGCTGCTAGTCCATGAGGAGTTCTATACAAACTAGTTATCTTATAACTCATGGCATGCCCTGCTGTAGTCTGTGTAATATTAATTGCTTTTCCAGCATAGAAAGATGCTTCTAACATCTTATCGTATACGCTTTCATCTTCTTTAAAGTATTTATTCATATTCTTTAAAAGTATTCTAAGCGCTTTAGTAGAATATTTAATACTTTCTTCTGTCTTATTTACAGACCAATATGATTCGATACTATGACTAAATGTATCTAGTACAGTTGCTTTCTTTTGGAACATAGGAAGTGTCTTTAAGAAATTAGAATCAAATAGTACTACATCAGGAATAATGTAATTACTTGTTACAGATTGTTTCTTTCCTTCAAAATATATAACTGCATAACGAGTTCTCTCACTACCTGTTCCAGCAGTTGTAGGTACTGCTATTAGTGGTATTTTATTATCTACTATCTCTTGTTTAAGATAGTTTTCTTCAGGATCCATAGTGCTATAAGCTTTAATACATTTAGCTACATCCATAGCACTTCCTCCACCAATAGCAATAATACAATTAGCTTTAGACTTATTAAATAGTTTAACTCCCTCTACTACTTCTTCATATTTAGGATTAGGAGTAAACTTACCAAATAAAGTTATTTCTTTATTGGCTTTTCTTAAGAAAGATATTAATTTAGGTTCTTCTGTATAATCAAAAGTTACTATAAATAATTTATCTAAATTATTTTTATCTAAATATTCTTTTAAATCTTTATAATTATTTTCACCTTTAAATATTATATCTTTCATAATCTGTCTCCTAATAATCTTCTGGTATTAATGTAATAATTTCTTTAATAGAAATACATTCATCATCAACTTCTTTAGCTCTATGAGCTGATAAAATCTTCTTAGCGCAGTTTTGCATTGCTGGGAATGCTGCTCTAATTAATTGGTTAGCATAGATAACGATGTTAACTCCTCTTTCTTTGAATTCTTCTTCAGTTACTGTATTAAATGAAGTAGGAACTACAACTATTGGAGTCTTATCATTTTTCTTTCTAAATTTCTCTACAAATTCAAATATTTCTGCAGGATCTTTCTTTCTAGAGTGAATCATGATTGCGTCTGCTCCTGCTTTAACAAATGCAAATGCTCTTTCAAGTGCATCATCCATTCCTTGTTCAAGTATTAAACTTTCAATTCTTGCACAAATCATGAAATCTTTACTCTTTTGTGCTTTCTTACCTGCTTTGATCTTCTCACAGAAGTTCTCGATAGTATCTTGTTGTTGTTTTACTTCTGTACCAAATAATGAGTTTTTCTTAAGTCCCATCTTATCTTCGATAATAACCATCGAAACGCCCATTCTTTCAAGCGTTCTAACTGTATATACGAAGTGTTCTTTTAATCCACCTGTATCTCCATCGAATATTATTGGTTTAGTAGTAACTTCCATAATATCTTCGATAGTTCTAAATCTACTAGTCATATCTACTAGTTCGATATCTGGTTTACCTTTTTCAGTGGAATCACAAAGTGAACTAATCCACATTGCATCAAACTCTTTTAAACCACCATTTGGTTCTTCAACTTTAGTCTTTTCAACGATTAATCCAGTTAAACCACTATGAGCTTCCATAGCAGTGATAGTACCTTTCATTGCTAGAGCCTTTTTAAGTCTTACTCTTCTGAAGTCTGGTAAAGATGCTTCAATTCTAGCTCTTTCATCGATATCTTTATATTTTTGATCTGCTGAATATGGATATTCTTTTAGTTTACCTCCATATGTCTTTAATACTTCGATAACTTCATCTCTTATTGGTTTTTGATATCCAACTACCCAGTTATCTCCATGTACTACATAGTCTGGTTTGTATTTAAGTAAGTTAGCTTTATAACTTAAAGTCTTTTGCTCTACTACTTTCCATACTCCTTCGATATTCTCATATAATGCCTTTCTTTCTTCGAATGGTATTAATGGGAATCTTTTATAACTAGCTACTTCTTCATCAGCTAGTACACCGATAATAACCTTACCTAATTTTTTTGCTTTGTTTATGATGTTGATATGTCCACCATGAATTACATCAGTAGACATGCACATATAAACTGTCTTTTCATTTTCTTCTTTTTTCATATGTTTTTTCTTCCTTTGCTATTTTTCCTTTCATGACTTCTAAATCATCTAAATTATCTATTTCGCCACATAGTCTATCTTGTACATCTAGTGGTTTAATACTCGTGTAATCAGAAACTACATTAAACGCATTTTCTGCATAACAATTAGTAGTACCATGTTCAACGAATGCTACTATGCTATCAAGCCATACGCTCCAGTCTTCTCTATTTAATTTGTATAGAGGCTGTGCTGCCAAGGCATCATCAAAAAATTCGATACCAACCTTTGATATCTTTCCGTTTTTAATTACCGCTTTAAAATCTTTTTCTGGCAATGGTAATGTTGTGCTAACAGTCATACAACTTTCAGGGTTAGCTAAAACATCATCAAGTACATCTTCTCCATACACTAAATCACCATGCATAAGAACAATGTCATCATCAAGTGAATCTTTTGCTTTATATATTGAATATATATAATTTGTTTGATCATATATTTCATTATGAACAAAATTGATATTAAGATTCAATCCCAATGATTCACAATATTCTTTAAGTATATCTTCAAAAGGTCCTGTAGTCATAACAACTTCAGTAATACCTTTTTGTTCCAACATTTTTAATTGTCTAGAGACAATAGTATCTGTTTCTGATATAGGTGTCATACACTTAGGTTTAGTCTTGGTAATCTCACCCATTCTCTTACCAATTCCAGAATTTAATATTAGTGCTTTCATACCTTACCTCCTACATAAATTATAATGAATAATAACCTAATAGTAAAGCATTTGGGCTAAAAAAGAGTATTTTTCTCTTTAATATAAAATAAAAAAAGTAGATATAATCTACTTTATTAAAAACGAATAAATAACATCTATAAACATTATTATTGCTATTAAAATTACTATAATATTAACATATTTATTTTTACTCTTAGTTATCTTGTTAATTAGAGGTTGTACGAAATATAAAAGCGCTGCTCCTCCAATTGCAAAGTTTCTAGATGCATCAAAATTAACTCTAGCATTTATATTAAGAAAATCTGTACTATAATTCCATAATTCTTTTCCAAAGTATACGTCTATTACATAATGACTTACATACTCTATTAAAGTAGTTACTATCCATATAATTAAGCATACTATTATTGGTGTAACATCTATGTTTTTTATCTTTTTTAATTTAGATTTATGTACTATTAAATATCTAGCTACAAGCGATACAACAACCGGTAATAATATTACTAGCCAGTATCTAGAAAAAAACGTAAGTACGTTATAATTCTCTGCTTTAGGAGTAGTATATTCAATTACAGTTATAGCAATAAACGTGACAAGTGATATAACTGCTATATTACCATTTAATTCATCACTTAACTTATGCTTCTTAGATTTATACTTATTAAGTATTAAAAGAAGAATAAGCATACCAAATCCATATATAGGTAGATATGGACCAACAAGTGCTCCTCTATTTACTACTTGTTTTTCTACAAATAAGAACCATGCTTCTTCATATAACCATCCAATGAATGCATATACTACAAAAGCAATATAATTATCTCTTATAAATTTAATTACTTTAGTCATACTACCACCTACTTTAAATATAACAAAGTATTTAAATTATGCAAAATATATTATGCCAAATTAATGTCAATTATGTCATTTATGTGTATAGTAGTCCTATCTCTAAATATGATGCATCTATATATATTATCTATTTTTTTAATATAACCTCTTTTAGAAATATATTTATCTTTATTAAAATAAGTAATTATTACTTCTCTATCTATATTGTTTCTTATAATATTTATTTTATTATCTAATATATTCTTATCATCACTAGATAAGATTTTTTTATTATATATAATTCTACCTTTGTATTCAATTGCATCATAAAAACCATTTAAAGCAGCAAAAGGTGCAAACTGAGCTGCTCTATTTTCCATAGACATTCTAGGATGCATCTTAGGATCGAAATGTTTAATATTAATTATGTCATTATTCATGCTCTATGACCTCCTATTTCCATATTTCTATCTATAGTAGTACCTGCCTTCATAAGATTCATCGCTTTAAGAATAGAGTTCTTTCCATACTTATTTTTTATATTTAATATTTCTTGTTGCAGCTTAATGCTCTCTTTTTCTTTAGAATAGTCTTCTTTTATAATATTATTACTAAATAAGTCTATCTGTTCATATCTAACTTTCTCAATATGTGTATCATCTTCTAGATTAGAAGCACACATATTTATTCTTCTTACATATAATTTTTTATCTATTAAAGAATCAAATAAATTTATAAGAGCATCTCTTATTATCATCGAATTAGAAGTCTTATATTCAAGTCTAATACTGCCATGAGCTCCTTTAGGAGTTTTTCTTCCATAATGATCTATTACTATATCTCCTTCATAATTGTCATCTACATTTGATATATCGTATCCAATAGATAAAGTTAATAAATTAGTAATACACTTTCTCTTTGTAAGATCCATAGCAAGTACTTCACTCATTTCACTAACTATAAGTTTAGCATTCTTATAATTATATGGTTTATGAAGTACTTGCCCTTCAGATATACTCTTACTCTTGGGTTTATAACTTTTAATATCTTTAAGAGTACAAGGCTCATAACCCCAAGCATGATCTATTAATAACTCTGCATTTACTCCAAATAATCTATATAATAAATTTTCATCTTCTAAAGAACATACTGCTATATCTCTCATAGTATTAATATAATAATAGTTTAATTTCTTTTGAATATTACCACCTATTCTCCAAAAGTCAGAAAGTGGTTTATGATCCCATAATTCTTCTCTATATTTATATTCATCTAAATATGCTACTCTAACTCCATATTCATCTGCTTCTTTCTTTTTAGCTACTATATCCATAGCTACTTTAGCTAAATATAAATTAGTTCCTATTCCTCCAGTAGCAGTTATTCCTGTAGTCATATATATATCTTTTATAATAGTTCTAATAAGCTCTTCTGCATCCATCTTATATAATTTTAAATATCCAGTTAAATCACAAAAGACTTCATCTATCGAATATACATATATGTCTTCTTTAGAAAAATATTTTAAATATATTCCATATATTCTGGATGAGTATTCTATATATAAAGACATTCTAGGAACAGCAGCTATGTAATCAAGTTCAAGTGACTTGTTTTTATTTAATAATGTGTCATCATAACTTTTACCAGTAAATTTATTATAATTATTCTTTTCTTTTCTATCTTTATTTATCTCTTTTACTTTTTGTATTACTTCGAATAGTCTTGCTCTTCCTGAGATTCCATATTTCTTTAGAGATGGCGTTACAGCAAGGCATATAGTCTTTTCTGTTCTAGATTTATCTGCTACTACTAAATTAGTTGTAAGCGGATCTAATTTTCTTTCAACACACTCTACTGATGCATAAAAACTTTTTAAATCTATACATGCATATACCCTTTCCATATATACCACCTCGAACACTTGTATTATATCATATTTTCTCCTGTAATCAAACACTTGTTTGTATATTTTTACAAAATAAAAGTAGGTATTTCTACCTACTTGTTTTTATTTATCTAGTTTTTGCTTTCTTTTCAAGTCTTTTTTGTTTTACGCTCTTTACAGCACCAACTGTAATTCCAGCAAGTGCTCCTATTCCCGCCCCTATACCTAGTATTCCTAAACCAGATATTTGAACAGCTGGATTTGAAGCAAGTCCAAGACCGATTCCTATCTTACCTATCGTAGATATATCGCTAGCTCCTACAAGCATTCCACCAAATGTTGGAACAAGTGCAGGAAATGCAGTATTGATAGCACCGGCTATACCAGCACCTTTAGCAGCTCCTTTTACAAATCCTTTAGATAGTTCTTTAGCTACACTATACTGTTTTTCTGTGTCGATCATTTTACCAGTCTTAAAATTCTTAATCATTTAGTTTCCCCCCTAAACATATATATATTATAACATAAAACTGGAAAATAGTCAAACTAGTGTTCGGTACAAAAGACTATATTTTAAAAACTGATCTAATATAAAGAGTAACTAAGAATATCTTATCAGTTATATGAAGTAGTCCCATTTGAATAGGATTAGCATTTAGATATTTCTTACAAAAATATCTTTGAGATGCTTTAGTTATCTTATGTTTATTTACTCTTTTAATACTTTTATCTACTGTAGTTGAGTGATCATGTTTAATGGTAACTCTATTATCTACTATAACCCTCTTATTCATCTTTTTAACTTTACAAGATAGTATTTGTTCTTCGTAATAAAGAAAAGTATTTTCATCAAAATAATTAACCTTCTTTAAGAAATTACTATCTACCATAAAGAAACAACCAGATACTACATCTACATAAGAAATATCATCTTTATAATATGAATCATCATATTTAAGTTTATTTCTAAAATATCTACTTATAAGAATTAAATTATTACATATTTCATGATTAACTGCAGGAAGTTTCCATCCCCTATTAAGAGTTCCATGCTCATCTATTGTAGGTCCTACAACTACTATATTATCTTTAAAATCTTTAGATAATTTAATAATATCTTCTTCACTATCTACTATAATATCTGAATTAGAAAATATTATATTAGACTCACCAAGCTCTTTAACAATATATTTAGCGCCTACATTAAGTCCAGAAGAAAAATGTCTATTATTATTTTTTAATATAGTTACTTTCTTACTAGAATATTTCTTAAGTATTTCATAAGAATTATCTGAAGAATTATTATCTACTATTACAATCTTGGCTAAACATCTATAATCTTTAATATTATTTAATAATCTAATAGTAGTTTCACTATCATTATAATTAACTATTACTATGCTTGTTTTTTTAGTCATAATATCCCTCTTCATACGTTAATTATAAAAAAATAAAAGTCTTTATTCAAGACTTTTATTTTTTATTAGGATTTATATTAGTTTCCAAAATACCCGTTATTCTATTTACTATTGTCTCATCACTATTATAGTTTATTTTAAAGAATTGTAAGAATGAATACTTATCTTTAGCAGTAATAGTAATTGAAACTTTTGGTGGGCATTCATCTATTTCATGAACTGTAATTGTATATGTTTTTTTCATACCAGCAGCTTTTGAAAATCTAAGAAGGAAACTTTCCATAAACTTTTCTTGTTTAATTCTAAGTGTTTTTTCTTCACCAACAGGACAATGAATAGATACTCCTAAATCATTATCTGGTAGAACTCCATCATATCCAATTCCTACTCGATATGCATTTAAGTCAATACTATCAATCATAGCAGCTTCAGTAGCTTCTTTTAGTATAAAGTAATCTTGTTCATTTGCAATAAGTATATCTGAGAATATATTTATTAAAACTATACCTAATATACCTACAACCATGAAAAAATATGTCCACATTGTACTATTCATTACATACACCCCCTTGGTTTGTTTGAACCCCTCCAGTTACGCAGAAGAAATCAGCAAATTTTTCTCTAATAAGATTACTTCTATAGAACTTTTTAGGCCCGGAATCTTTATAATAATTCTCTGCTGTATAAACGTACGCACTATCTTGACTATTGACATAACTCTTAATTGAAGAAATAGCACTTGGTTCTAAAACAACCTGATATAAAACATTTTTGTTACTAGTATTGGTAATAAGCTGTTCTTTACTCTTCCAGTTAGAACCAATAGGTCTTGATCCAGTATCATACTCAGGTGCTATATTTAAATTATCAACAGCACCAGGGAATGGATTTTTAGTATTAACTGGTCTATACTTAACTTTATCTAATGTATTACCATTGACACAACTAGTATAAACCCAGTTGATACAATCTTCTTCACTACCAAATCCTCTATAGTTACTTGCTGAATCACAAAACTTCTTTGAATTATCGATGTTTTCTTTGATATCTGCTTCATCCTTTTCAGGATTATGCATAGTAAGTTCTCCTTCAGGACACATTCTACAACTAGAAATACAATCATTTTCATTGTATCCAGGAATTCTATTATTAGGATCACTACAATAATTTTCAATTGCATCCTTTTGCCCTGGAAGATATAAACCTTTTCCAGTACCACTTAAACGTCCAGATACAGGATCAACATCTTTTTTACAATAATGTTCTTTATCCTTTATACAAAAGTAACCAGCTGTAGCAAATTTAATATATCCAACAGCCCTTTTCTTATCATTTTCAGATGGATTTTTGTCTTCAAAAACACCATTATTTAAAGATACATCAATTAATCCCTCTGGAGCTAATTGATTAGTTATCCCATTTCTATATGCTCCAATTAACATTCCACCTTTTAATTCAGTATAATTTTTATTAGCTGGAATAACTTGATATTTATTACCAGTTGGCCCATTAAGAGAACATTTATTATTATCAACGTTCAACAATCTAATATTTTTAGTAGGACAAATCCTTTTTACTCCATCTAATGACTCATATTCAACCTTAATTAATAATTGCTCAATTCCACCATATTTTAAAATTGAATCTGAGCTCATTGTAACATTAAACTTATTTGAATTTTGAATTGTCATTGGATTCGTAAAATTATCATTTGATCTAAATATATTAATTGTCATATTTTCTGGAACATATTCTCCAAATTCTTCATCTACAATTTTTAATAATCCTTTAGCACTTTTATTAAAATTATAAAAACCTAAATCAGTTTCTGCATCAAAATAATACACACATGGGAAATTCTCACCTTTTACAGCACATGACTCTTCGTTAGCATAAGTTTCAACGAACGTTCCTGTTGGAAGTCCCATATTTGATTTTTCTGGAATACTAGATGTAATATTAGTTTTACTTTCAATTTTATTATCAAAATTATCTTTATCAATATTAAATTTTAGATAGAACTGATTCTTTCCTGTTTCATTACCTGTACCATTTGAAGCAAATTTAGTACATAGCCCATTTATATCAGCTTCATATATATTGTGTGTTTCATAATCAACACAATATTTTTTATATAAATAGTCACTACCTTTAGAAGAATTCATGATATAACCATTTAAAAACTCTGGGTAAGTGTATACGTTATTACCACTAACTCTAACGAGAGCTTCATTGCCTCCTAGGTATTTAGTACTATAAGACTTGTAAAATCCAGATTCAAATAAATTAATTTTTGACTCAGTAGTCTTTACTTCGTTACCACTTAAATCTTTTAATTCGCCTTCATTATGAACATCTAATTCTTTGCTTGGTACAAGTGTTTGAGTAACAGACGAAGTAACAATCGTATGTTGAGGTTTATACTTAAATAAGCTAAAATCTACTTGACCAGGATTGTCTTCACTTTTTGAAAAATCAACGACATAATTATTTCCAAGTGGATCTTTATATTCAATTGTGCTACTTATAGTCTTATTAGATAAGTATGAATTAAACTTATTATATATATATAACAATCTTCCTCTTCTTATTTTATCGAAACTTGGAATAGAAGCATAATCAACCTTCCATAACTCATAATTAAAGAACGCAACACATTCTACATCACCAGATGTCTTAACGCTATAAGGAATAGTTCCTCCAGGATATAACTCGCTGGATGAATCATGGATACTATCAATTCTATCAACTGCATAACATGTATAGTTAATATAAGTACGTTGATCCATTAGAGTATCGTCTTCCTCTTTAAGAGTACCATCATCGTTCCTATTATAGTCGGTAACAACATCTCCATAACATTCGGATTTTTTTGATGATTTTTCACCTAATATAGAGTCATTATCTAAGTAACCACATGTAGTTATAGATTTTTTTTGTCCTGTAGCTAGTTCATTTAGAAAATTATATGAACCACCACTCTTGAGCTTATAAACTTTGTTATTCAAGCAGCTACTTTCTGATTGTCTATTTGATGTTTTTGTAGTATCTATTTTTGTAGGTGTTGTATCATCTGGAGATTCTTTACCATATATATAACCACATTTAAATAATATACATTTTCGTTTTCTAACAAAAGCTTGCGCATTTAAATCGTTGTCAACATCATGATCACAATAATTTTCAGCACATTTTAAGAATGCATTGGAACTTCTGTCAGAATGTTTACATATATCTAAACATATATTTGTATCTGGTGGCGGAACATCTAACACATAATAGTGTTTTACTCCTTCATAGCATACAGGAGACTTATTTCCAGTAACATTACTTATTCCATTAGACGAAAATAAATTATATTTGTTATTTGCATATGCACCAACCATTGCTCTATTCTTATCAGGTCCTATATAAAAGTTATTCTTAGCATGTCCTTGATTACTGGCATCTTCGCACATATTATCTAACTCTTGCTGTGAATATCTGTTGTCAGTGTTTTTTATATTACAATGTCTATTATCGCTAATTAGATCTTTTAAGTATTCACCTGTCTGATCACAACTAGATGCTTTTTTCATAGTATATTTTATTTGTGAATATCCGTTATATGTCCTTCCAAGTATTCTGTGAATATGTTTAATTCCACATTGATATTTTGTCCCATTAGATACTTTATAAGCATCTTTTAATTTATTATTTTTTGAATCACCACAATGTGCTGGGTTAGTACCTGACTTATATTTACTCCATTTATGTCCTTTATTTTTACAAGTATCTTCATCTGTAATTGAGGAATATACTGTTGAACTGTCTGATTCAGAAACACAGTGATAAGAATAAATATCTTCTGCTTCATGCCAATCTGACTCTTCACAATATTTTCCATCAGTAGAAAATCCTGTACTTTTTATTGGTTGCATGACTGCTTCGCTATCACTGCTTCCAAAAGTTTTAACGACATACGTACCTGTTAAGTCTTTTTTAGATAAGAAATATCTATATACACCTTGAACTTCAACATAATAACTAGCCATATCTTCTTCTACAAGATCTTTTTTGAACATTTTATTAATAGTTTTAATATCTTTAAAATAAGTACTTTTAATTTTATCATCTAAATATCCATCTATTATTTGCTGTTTGGTCAAAGAATCATCCCAATATATAGTACCAGTGGGATAACCTTCTATATATTTTTTATCTCCTTTATATGTAATTTTATTATTTCCAGGAGACATATAAGTAAAAATATACTTTAAGTATCCTAATGAGGCACCTGAATGGTGAGGAGAGCTTGAACCATTTTCTTTTAATTTTGAAAAGTGTCCACCCGTTGCATTTGTCCACCATTTAATAAATTGTTCTGCAAGTTTACCAGCAGAGCTTAATTTTTCTACTCTGACGTCTTCACTATTAAATGTATCTTCACATTGACTATAATCGAAACCATAACCAAAACTATTAACATCATTTTGTGTATATCCGAATTGTCCTAATATATTATATCTAAAATCATAGGTACCTCTCCCAGCATATTTATTATTTTGCTTATATGTAGTTCCATCTGCGAGTGTATGAGCTGCACCATCCATATTAACATAGTCTGCTAAGCTTTCCATTCTAACTTGCCCCGACTGTCCATCTGATCCAACAGTTACTTTAGAGCTATTTGAATCTTTAGGCGGAGCTATTCCAAAAATATCATAGTTTCCTCCCCCTAAGTCAGATTCTTTTCCAGGCACGTCTGCTGCATTTTTTAGTATTACATCAACAAACAACTTGTGATTCAAAATATGAATAGAAGAAAACTCTTCTTCTTTTTGAGAAACCGGATTATATTTAAGAATTCTTATACGCAATCCAATGGCATCAATTTTTGAACCATCATTAGCTCTTAGACATTCACCTGCTTCGTTGTTACAATCCTTATCAATATTAGCAATATTATTCATAAATTTTTCTTCATCTTTTTGTCTGTATGGATTGAAGTCAACACTAGGTACACTAGCTGCATGTGCAGTGCTTATAGAAAAGAATGAATAAATAGTTAAAATTAATATAAATAAATATTTCTTTTTCATAAGTGCCTCTTTCTAAAACTTAATTTTTGCTCTCTTAAGCTTATTTCTGATTTTAATAAATGCAAATGCTATTACTCCACATACTGAAGCAATTATTATAAGTGCAAGTACTAAGGGATGATCTTCAAAAAATATTGCTATTTTTTCAAAGATTGAACTATCCGTCTTAGTATTTGGCTTTGTATTAACTGCTTTTATATATTCGTCTAGTTTTTGCTTAAACTCTGTATAATTATTTATTGTACCTTTATAAAATCTATTGCATAAAGGGAACTCTTCATATTCAACGCATTCATCAGTTTCACTATAAATATTGTATTTTGGCAAACGTATTTCAGTTAATGAAATAAACTGATCAACACATGGATGACCTCTATCACCATAAAAATATACTTTTACTGTTTCACCATCTATACCATATGGATCTGTCAAATCAAAGTTAGTTTTTCCTTCGATGTATTTGTACGTACTATTACCAACTTTAATTTTCAGATTAGGTTTCATATTAGCTACTCTCAAATAAAAATATTTATATTTTCCAGTATCCTCAAAATGATAGGTAACTTTTACTTCAGCTGCTCTCTTCTTTAGTTCATATTGATTACCTTTAGTACATAAAAACTGATCTGGGCTTACCACGTTAGCTGCATATGCTTCATCTACTGAAAAGATGCATATAAGTGCCAATATAATCATTAATAATTTCTTCATAGATTTCCCTACTTTCCTATTTTATATAATTTAATTTTACACTTTATTTCAAAAAAAGAAAAGTTAAATATAACTTTTCTTTTAGTTTTATGATTCAATTTTAGGTATTGGATCTTCCAGAATACCTGTAATCTTATTTACTACTAATGAGTCGCTATCATACTTTACTTTAAAAAACTGCAAAAACGAAAATTTATCTCTTGCTGTTATCGTAATAGAAACTTTTGGAGGACATTCATCGATATCGTGAATTGTAACAGTATATATTTTTTTCATTCCAGCTGCTTTAGAAAATCTCATTAAGAAGCTTTCAACAAACTTCTCTTCTCTAATTCGTACCGTTGGTAGTCCATCAGTCTCCATTTTTATTAAATCTGGATTAGTATCATGTGTTACTCCGTCATAACCTAATCCTTCTCTATATGCTTTATAATCAATAGCATCGATCATAGCAGCTTCAGTTACTTCTTTTAATATAAAATAATCTTGCTCGTTTGCTATAAGTAAATCAGAAAATATATTAATAAGAACTATTCCTAGTATTCCTACAATCATAAAGAAATAAGTCCACATCGTACTATTCATATACTAACAACCTCCATTTACTGCTATACCTTGAATATAACAGAAATTATTATAATATTTTTCTCTTATATAAGTACTCTTATATGGATTGTTTACATTAGTACCACTAACCCTATTAAGCTGAGTATATACATATTTTTTAGTATTTAAGCTTTCTGTATCGCTTTTTATTTTTGATATATCATCAGGAGCAAGTACAAATTTGTAATAAGCTTTGTTATTAGATGTATCAGTTGAAGTTATTTGATCTTCATAACCTCTCCAGTTAGATCCAATTGGTCTTTTTCCTGTTTCATATTGAGGTGCTATTTTAGCATTTAATACTGCATAAGGGAACGGATTATTGATATTAACTGGTCTATATTTAACCTCTGCTCCTTTATTAATACATCTTTTATATATTTGATTTGTACAGTCAGTTATACTCTTATATCCATATTTGCTATAGTCTTTACAGTAGTTCTCAATTTTTTGAGCATTTTCTTTAGTTTCTTCTACTTTTTCTTCTAGACCATTTACAACAGCATTTCCAGTAGGACAAGGTGAACAATCTTTAATACATTCATCACTACTTGAATAATCATGAGCATCCTTAGAGAAATTATCAGTACAATATTTTTTAATTTTTGTATACTCACCTGGTAAATATAAACCACGGCTAGCTTCATCAGTTGATTTTTTACACTGAGTTTGGTCTTTACTAAAGCAAGAACATGCTTCACCACTACTATATAAAACATGAGCTGTTATTATATCATCATCACTAAATACAGCATCTTCTGCTGCTTTTATAAGAAACTTTTCACCAGTTCCAAGTTTATCTAGTTTATTTAAATTAGTTGGTTTTCCGCTTGAATTATATCTTATTGGTGAACTGATAATACCTCCCCAAACGCTTGAAACACTACCTGCAGTTACAACTTCATATTCTGCTGAATTATTCTTTTTAATATCACATACACAATCTTTATTTATAAATGATACTTCTTTACTACACTCGACATTTTGTCCTTCATATACAAATGAAGCATAGGCTGTAACTGTTTCAGGTTTATCAGTCCAAGGTATATGATAAGTAAGAATATCAGATGGAGATGGGTTAATTGTCCTATTAGGTGACTTAACAATTGCATTATAATTATTAGGCAAATCTGTTGGTGTAAAAAAGTCACTATTAGCTTTTAATAAATGCAGTTTAAGTGTTACATCCGTATTATAATTACCTAATGCTGGAGAATCACCAACTACTTCGAAATAACAAGAAGCAACATCACCACCTTTAGGAAAATCAAATTTGCATGAATCATTATTTTGATATAGTAATGTCTTAGTTGGCAAGCTTGAAATTATCTTAACAGTACTATCTATTTTATTTGCTTGACTTCTTAAAGTACTATTAGTCAAATCATTTCTAGGAATTGAATTTAAATCTGTATAGAATGCATTAACTCCAATTTTACCTGAAGTAGGACATATTCCTGTACTTGGTGCTGGAGTTACAATTCCTCTTTCATCTACACAATATTTTTTAAACTGATAATCACTTGAAACAAAACTATCTTGTACATATCCTTTTAATTCTCCAAGAGATTTAATTGTTCTATTTGATACTCTTATTAATTTACCAGTTGGAGTTCTATTACTAGTATATATTTTATAATCACCACTATCTGATATATCTATAACATCTAAAGTATTAGTTACTGGTGTATCTTTAACTTTAGTCATAGGATTTTCAGACGTAGTTTTAATACTTTGAACTTCTTCTTTTTCAACTGCTTCATATGCATTTGCTAAAGAAGTTGTTAATTCTTTATTAATTCTATATGCTTCCCAGTTAACTTTACCATATTTTTTAGAAGCTGCCTCGTTTCCAATTGTAACATCTATAATGCTTTTACCATCAAGACTAACACCATTGAAATTTGTTACTGTGGTTGGAACAGTATAATCTTTATTTAACAAGTTATTAAAAGTGTAATAAATATATTCTAGTTTTTTTCTTCTTACTGTATCGAACGAAGGTATTATAGCATAGTCTACTTTCCACTGTTCAAAATTGAAGAACGCTATACATTTTACATTTCCCTTAGTCGAAATACCATATGTCATCGATTCACCATTTTTATATATTCCGCTTATATCAGAAATCTTTTCAATCCTATCGGTTTCTTGACATGCAATATTAATATAAGAACGTTGATCTAGTCCTGTTTCTTTATCATTTTTAGTTGTATCATCTGAAGGATCATAATCTGTTACCTTATCACCAATACAAATAGAGTCTTTAGCTACATAATTTCCGATAAGTTTTCCATTTTTAATTCCACACTTTGAAGCAGACGAATCAAGTATATTATTGTCAGGTTCATAACTGCTTCCTGAACCCTTTTTAAATACTGTTGCATTAGCGCAGCTACTTACTGCCTGCCTTGCCGTTCCAGAATCACTACCCATAGTAGGAACTCTACCATAGTTATAACCGCATATTTTTATAACACATTCTCTTTTACGATTAAAAGGTTGACCTCCTAATGTATAATCTACATCATGGTCACAGAAGTTCTCGGCACAAGCTAAGAATTCGTCAGAGCTTCCACCTTCACCACATACACTTTTACATGTTTTACCTTTACCAGAGTTTGGTTCTGGAATGTCTAACAAGTAATAATGTCTAACACCAGTAATACATTTTGAACTGCCAACAACTCCAAATAGATTATATTTATTTCTTGCAATTTCACCTACTAATGCTCTTTGTGAATCTGGCCCTATATAATGTTTAAATCCATTACCAGCACAATCGTTATTTAACTCTTGCTGAGTATAATTTTTACTTGCATCAGTTATATTACAATGTTCTACTCTTTTTTCACTCAAAAGATCTGCTAAAGATGTCGTTGCATTTGAAGTATTACAATCTGATGTACTACTGGCTTTAGTAAATAATAGTTTTGAATATCCACGATATTTTTTACCATATATTTTATGATAATTCCATGTTCCACAATATGCAGCTGGATGAGTATAGTACTTTCTTTCATCAACACATTTGTATTTAGCTGCTTGATAAGGATGCCATTTATAATTTTTACCTTTACAATCTTTATCATTCGAATAGACAGTTGACTCTTTACCAGTTACAGTATATTCACACCATGCAGCTTTTTCAGGTGATTCAAGTTCTTCTTTTTCACAGTAATTATCTCCATTATGTGAATATCCAACAGAAGTTTTACCATTTGCAGTACCAGAAACTAAAACTACTTCCTCACATGTCATCTGATCGACAGTCTTAACTAAGAAAGTTCCTTCAGATATTGGTGCAGGGTCATCAACAGTTACACGATATACACCCTGAACTTCAACATAATAATCTGTAAAATCAAGACCACCAGCATCAATTCCAAAACTACTTTTAACACTACTTATAGTTCCAGCATATTTTGAAACTAAGGAATCAATATAAGTTTGGCTAATGTTAAAACCTGTCAAATTAGAATCTTCCTTATAATTGCTAGGTAGATTTAAAATCATGCTTTTAGGATATCTTGTCTTTTTGTAATCAGATATATATGAAAATGTAAATCTTTCATATCCAGGATGATAATCAAGATCAACATCAGGATCTACCGTACCATCAGCTTTTTGTTTTACTTTTTTATTCTCTTTTAAATATTTACATTTAGATGTATCAAACTGATAAGCCCACCCTTGAAATTCATAGCCATGATATACACCATGAGGTGGGTCTGCTTTTTGTTCATATTGTTTAGTTGATAAATACTGATTATCAACGGCTTTTTTGTCAGAGCCCCTACACGAATATGTTCCACCAGATTGATGAACTAACGTTTTAGGTTTACTTGAATCAACAATATACTGGTCACTGCTACTAAGTTCTTTAGGTAAATTTTGCTGTCTCAATCCAGGATATGCCCCAGCCCTTCCAAAATCAGCTTCACTATTAGGTAAATTAACACCATTTTTAATAACGACTTCGGCTAGTAGACTAGGATGAAGAATAAATAACGGCTCCCCAACTTGAGTAATAGACTTGCTATCCTCATTATATTTAATTAATCTTAGTCTTAATCCTCTCCCTTGAAAGCATTCACCAGCTGCATTATTACAGCTATTCAAAGTATATGTTGGTAAATTGTTTTCGTCTGTATCTTCATCTGGTTGTTCCTCATTATAAGAATAAGGGACTCCATTTCCTGTATCATTTATATCATTTACTCTTCTAGCATCTACTAAATAAATGAAACAAAATAGATACAAAAAAACAATTACTATTATTTTAGTTTTTAATTTCATAAAAGTATCCTTTCTAGAATTTAACCTTAGTTCTCTTAATTCTTCTTATAATCTTTCTAACTACAATTGCTATAATAATTGCAAGTATCAATAAACCTATAATTGCAGATAGTAACTGGTTATCTTCTATGAACGATAATAACTTATCAAATATATTATTATCTTTAACTCTTTCTGGTTTCTTATTAACTGATTCTACATATTTTTGTAATTTTATACGGAAATCTTCGAGACTTTTTATTTCACCTTTATAAAATCTATTACATAAAGGAAACTCTTCATATTCAATACACTCATCAAGTTCACTATATGAATTATATTTAGGAAGTTTTACATTAACTGTAGTAACATACTGATCTTTACAAGCATGAGATTCTGCTCCATAAATAAGAAGTTCTACATTTTCACCATTTATACCAAATGGTTGAAGTAAATAAAACGTATCTCCATCTTGAGTATAATTATATCTTCTTCCATATGTTCTTATTTCTAGATCAGGATTAAGATTAGATACTTTAATTTTGAAATGTTTTCCATTTATCTTATCTTCTCTATATTCATATGTTGTCTTCATATTCATTGCTTTTTTCTTAATATCATAAACATTATCATCATCACATATTAATTTAGATATATCTATAGCATTAACATTAATAGATGGAACTACAAATGCTATAAAAAGTACAATATATATTATTAGTTTTCTCATCCTATTATCACCTATTATTAATTATATCATGTTAATAAAAAAAGAAGATAATTAATCTTCTTTTTTATATATTTTTTTATTCTTCTTATATTTTTTAGTTTTTTCTTTTCCAATATCTAAATGTGATACTATTTCATCACGTTTTTCTTCTGTAGCATCTTGAAGTGGTTCTTCTACTTTTTGACCTGCATAACTTATTGTTGGAACTTTTTTAACATTTTCATCATCTATATCAAGTTTAGCTATACCACTAGGCAATAACTCTCTTTGATTTAAATTATCTATAAATGCATCAACATCTTGGCAAATAGTATCTATCAATCCTTGTGGAAGTCCTGAGTTTTTAATTAATTCCATATTCCTACTTGTATCGCTTACATTTTTATCTACTAATGATCTTAATAGTCCAATTACTCCATTAGATAATTCAAGTGCATCTTCTTCACTCATTCTTCCTTGTGTAATAGCAAGTTCTGATCCAATTAAAGGAAGGAGGTCATTCTTTGCCATTTCAAGTGCATTAATTGTTATAAAATGATTAGTAATAGCTTGATTTATTCTAAGTAAATCTTGCATTGTAATTTTATTAGTAGTAATAAATCTATTATTCTTATCATTTATTATTTGAAGTAGAGATCTAACTTGTAAATATCTATCGAAGTCTTCTTCATCATTTGGATCAAGTGTGCTTAACTCTTCTTTTAATTCTTCTTCAACTGTAGCACTTTCTTTATAATGTTCTCTATTTTTTCTTCTATAGGCTTCCATATATTTTCTCATCTTATCATATGCAAGAAGTTCTTGAGAAAGAATTTCAATATTTTTATCTATCTCATCTTTTAATTCTTGTAATGCTTCACCATCAACAGTTATTCTAGGTGCTCCTAAAGACTTATCAGTTCTAAATAGTCTTGCTAGAAGTCCTCTTTTTTGTTCCGGTGTCTTTGTTATATATATTCTAGAAGTTAAATCTTGAATAGCTTTAGTTGATTCACTTACTGTATCTTCACTAGACATTTTAGGAAGTTCATCATACATAAATTTAGAATGTTCAATTAGTGAAGTTCCAAATCTTAATATACTTTCTAGATTATGGGAATCTATCTCTTCCATCTTAGTACTTTCTAAGATTTCGATTCTATCAGCTATAGTTAATTGTTTTTCAATTACTTCACCAGTTTTAATCTCATTTTTAAGATTTTCATAATCTATATTATTGTTCTCACATATAGTCTCTATTACTCTACTTGGATTTATTCCTTTTTCAAATAGTTTGAACCCAACATCTTTAGTATACATGTTATATGCTTTACTACTATTCTTTTCAATATATTTAAGTATTAATTCTACATCATGATAATCAGTTGCGCGATAAATTGCATTAGCTACATCACTATAATCAATTCCATATATTTCTGTTAATCTTTTTAGTGATAATCCATTATGTAGCATCACATCATTTAAGTCGCATTCATCAAGTGATAAAGCAGCAAACATAGATGCTTCAACAATATCATTGTCATCCTTAATTAATTCACTATTAAGAGTATCTCTATGTTCTTTCATGTATCCTATAAAGTTTAACGTATGAGTTAAAAAAGCTCTTACTGAAGAATCATAGTTATTTATATATTCTTTATACTGATCTAGTGTCTTATTATCATAATACTCTTTTTTATATTTTTCATATAAATTATCGAAGTCATCCAAATCATCATATGTATAACCACAAGCATCTACTGCTTTATGCATAATTAACCCATTATTTAAATCTCTATTGAATATATTTTTAACTACACTGTATAAAGTAATATCTTTTCTATCTTTTCCTTCGTTAAATCCTCCAAATATATATGGAGTATATTCTCTAGATATTAAATCTATATCATCATTATATGAATCTAAATCTCTTAATAAATTACTAAATCCTAATGCATCTTTTAATGGTATGCCATTAGAAAATCCCATTCTTTGGAATATTTCTGGTACTTCATTAATATCTTCATCATCTTTAGTAAGATTGTAATTTAGTAGTCCAAGTATCATAGATATATTTCTAATATCTTCATTCCTATATCCTTTTAATTCTTTCTTTAAAGAATTATGTATTTTAGATACTAATTCAAAATATTCTACTGTCTCTACTGGTACATCTTTAAATATTTTTTCTTTTAAATCATTTTTTCTTTTTCTTTCACGTAATTCAAGTTCAGATATTACTCTATCACTATAATTACTTGGAAGTCTTGTACTTTCAGATAATGTATTAAATATATCTTCTAATATCATTGATTTATTAAATTCTCTATCGCAAAGATTAAAAGCAATACTATTGATATCTATAGTAGATTCAGATCTACCTTTATTATTACCTTCTCTTACGAATCTATTGAACTTATTAACTAAAGTAGATCCATCTATACTAGAATTCTCTATTTCTGCTCTAGTTAAATTAATACCAACTAGTTTATATACTTTAGGAAGTGTTACTCCATTAGCATTATAGAATTTAGTAACGTCTGCATTAAAGTAATATGTTGCTATTAAAAGAGCAAGTGTATCTAAATCATCTTCTCCTCTAATAAGAGCTTTATTGTAATTACCTTCTTTTACTTTTTCTTTAAGTAAAGTATAAGTCTTACAAGTAAACTCCATATAATTCTTAACATCTATTGTTAATCCATTATAGAAATTAGATATTTTTTCATTTTCTATATTTTTATATGCATTTTCTATTTCTTTAGATAAGTTATCAAATTTAGAAATATCACATCCTAAAGAAGCAAGTAACTTCTCAACTGCTACACTTCTAGCAAGCGATCTATTAAATACATTTTCAAGTATTAAAGGAACTGTTACATCTTTATAATCTACTCCAGTTAATACTCCACCATCAAGATATTTAGTATAGAAATGTTCTATAGTATCTAAATTTCTTGGAGCAGAATGAACTGAATCATTAGTTAAATGATTATATAAATTATTATTTATTTTATCTATATTTACTCCTTTAGATTTAAAATAACTTAATAATAATTCTTTAGAAGTAGAATCGTTCTTACCTTTAGATTCTTTATAGAAGAAGGAAGCTAAAAATAATGATAATGGCACTATATCAGCATCTACTAAACTATAGTCACTAGGTAATATTTTATTTCTAAGAATTAAATGTCTAATTTTAGAAGCAGTTTCTAAATAGTTAATTACAGGAAATGGTAAATTACCATATAATTCATGTTCTTTAACTACACCTTTTTCTGCTCTTCTCTTATCTCTTAATTTTTCTAAGTCTCTAATTAAAGAAGTACATCCGGGATAATTATTTGGAAGTAATCCTTCTAAAACACTATTATTACACTTTTGATAATATAGATTAAAAGCATCAAGAAGAATATCTATAGGAGCTAAGCTCTTATAAATCATTTCATCATTATAATTAGGAATGAATGCACTAAAATCTTTATATAAATCCTCATATTTTTCATCAGATGATTTATATGCATATACATTTATATTTGACTTATTATATCCATATTTAGCAAATATATCATTTATTTCACTATCTGATTGTGTTGAAAGATAAAGAAGTATAAAGAATATTTTACTAATTGGACTTAATGAATCACTTTTATTATTAGAGCCTTCTAATGATACATATATTTTTTCTTCATTAGTAATATATTTGTTCATGTAAGGAAGTGCATTTTGTATAAATGTAAATGTATTCTTTGGTACTAGTTCTTTTAATCTTGAATATGTTATTGCCATAATATTCCCCCAATGAGGCATATTATACCACAAATCGAACATTTTTCCAACTAAAAAGGCCTGTTATTAAGGCCTTTAACGTTTTATATTATCCAACATTTATTATTATCAATAAACTTTGTACTATAGTCTTTAATTCTCCATTTAGATATATAGATTTTTTAATCTTTTCTTTAGATAAGTCTTTATCATTATATATGATATCGTTTATACTTACATTTAACTTCTTTAAGAATCCCTTATAGAAATATTTATTAGCTTTAGTAATAAAATGTTTCTTATAATTTATACTTTCTAATAATTTAAATATGACTAATAATTCATTAGTATCAAATATCTTATTAGAGAAATATTCATCTACTAATTTTTCTAGTTTAGTACTATTACATGACTTATACTCATCGAAATTAACTTTATTATCTAATATTTGTTCTAGTTTATCCTTATTCTTCTTATAGAAATCTTTTTCTAATTTAAGAATTACTCTATCGACATTGATATATAATTCTTTATCTTTATCTAGATAATTCTTCTTATATATATGTTTAGCTGTAATATCTCTATATGGTTCAGTAGCTTCTTTGAGTGATATACCATCAAACTTATTAACGAAGCTATTTAACTCTTCAATTAAAGTATCTTTTGAATAATCATCTTTATTAGCAATTAATTCAAATTCTACAAATCCTCCAATACCTTTAATTTTATCGATCATAACACTATATCTAAATGCTTTATTACTATAACTATATATAAGTCTTTCTTTTTCTACATAAACATAAGAGTAATATCCTAAAGATCCAAATAAAGATACATAATTATCATAATCTTTTATATCAGTAGTTATATTATTTTCAAGTTTAGAAAACTGTCCAAGAAGTTCTAAAGATTTACCTTTAAATGTTACTTCCATCTCTTTATTATCTGTTTTTCTAATTCTTAAGCATGTTCTATTCTTGATAAATAAACTATCTATATCAGTAAAATATTCATCATCTTCAGTTATATATTTTATTTTCTTAAATCCTAACTTTTCACATCTATCTATTAACTTTTCAGGTTCCATACAATAATATTTAGATTCTGTTTCTATTTTAATACTCATATTATTTCTCCTTTTTAGTTATTTTAGCAACCATGTATTCACCTAGGATGTTTTCAAATTTTCTATATTCTATTACATGATTCTTAAACTTATTATTAATAATATTCTTAAACTGATATTCATTTAAATAACACTGCCCTACATCCTTTAAGAATTTAGTATATAAATATGTATTTAAGAATTTAGATAAACCGCCCTTCTCTTGTGGGTTTACTATTTCTATTATTAGTATTTCATTAGATATTCTATCTAACATATCTAAAAGATTATTAATACCTAATAAGTTATTCATATGATGAAGAGTATTCTTAACGAAACTAACATCATAAGAAGAATCTTTAATTAAGTTATTTTCAATATTATCATTAGTATATATAACATTATCGTTATCTTGACTTTTTAAATAGTTAAGTCCTATATCATTACCTACTATTAGTTTATATTTCTTATCTTTAGCTATTTTAAATATATCTGAGTTATCACCACAAGAAACATCTATAATAGATTCTTTATTAGGAATTAATTCTACTAACATATTGTAGAACTCTTCCTTTTTTCTTTTCTTTTTAGTTAATATATATTTCTTTATATATTTTTCATGGAATTTATATCTATTTATATATTTTTCACTCATCTTTATCTCTTGATTAACGTTACTAGATATATAAAGTGTTGAGAAGTTTTTCTCATGATACTTACATAATTTTTTATAATTATCTGATAATTCTTCGAATTTTACTTTCTCTAAGTTACTATTATTAATCTCTATAACTCTTATAGCAATAACAACAGTTTTATTGCAATAACAAACTGGATAGAAATTAGATATTCTTATATCAAATAATTCATTTAATTCATTAATAACATCTAATATATTATTAATTTTATCTAAATCTATAAATTTTTTATTTTTTAAATAATAGAAGTATTTATCATCATATAGTAGTAATAAATATTTTTTATTAGTTAATTCAATTGGAAGTTTTTCAAGTTTATAGTGGTCTTTAATAAATGCCGAATAATCTTTAATCATATATTTCTTCCTCAATAAATTTTCTACTTATTTTATTAAGGAATTTATTAATATAGACAAGATTAATCTCTAGTGTTGGTAATTTTTCATCAAGTTTAATATATTCGATAATACCTTCATCTACTAGATATTCTACTGCATCTTTAACAACGTAACCTACACCCATATTTCTTCTTACTGAGTCAATAATTAACTCTTCTGTTCCATATTCTAAAGTTGGCTCTATTTCTATTCCCTTTTCATTAAATAGTTTGTTTAAATTCTTTCTAAGAGATCCTCTTGCTAAAGGAAGAACTACATTTTCTTTTGTTAAATCAGATAATTTAGTTATCTTATCTTTGTTTTCTGAACTCTTAATAAATATTGTATCTAATACTTTTATAGGTTCTACTTCCAAATTATTATAAATACTCTCTATTGGAGATGAGTCGATAACTAGATCAATTTTTCTCTTCTCTAGAGATTCTATTAAATCATTAGTAGATAAATCTATTAATACAATATTAATATTAGGATGTTTTTCTCTAAAGTCTTTCATCTTAGGAATCAAATAGTTTCTTGCTATATGTGATTGAACACCTATGACAATCTTTCCATTTTCAGAATTATTCATTGACTCTAAATCTCTTTCGCATGATTCAAGCAAGTTCTTACATTCATTAAGATAATTAAGTAGTACTTCCCCTTCTGGAGTAAGCATAATACCTTTATTAGCCCTATAGAATAAAGCAACGTTTAAATCTGCTTCTAGATTAGATATACTTCTTGAAACAGCTGGTTGTGTTATAAAAAGTTTATTAGATGCTTCTAAGAAACTCTTACAATTAGCGACTTCTAGAAATATTCTAAGAGAATTCAAATTAATATCTTTCATAGTTATCTCTCCTTTTTATCAAATACTATAATAAATCTTTGCTATAAATGCAAATAAGAATATTTTATATTATATATAAATTTTAGTTATAGTCAATTATAAATAAAAAAAGATGTATTTTTCATACATCTTATATCTCTATTAATTCGTAATCAGTTGAACCAAGTCCTAAACTTTCAGCATACTCAGTGATATGTCTTCCGAATCTCGTATCGATTCTTTCTTTAATAGATTCAGTTCCCTCTTCGTTAGTCTTCCATATTGCATCTAAGAATGCTTGATCGTTTGCTACAGGATCAAGTGATCCAAATATACCAATATCATTAATTACTGGATCTCCTTGATTACAATCACAGTCACAATCTAAGCTAATAGCATTAGCTACAGTAATATAAACGATAGGTTTGTTATTCTTCTCTAAATAATTAGATACAGCTGTTGCTGCTTCAGCCATTGACTCGATAAAATCTTTTTGTTCAATTTTAACATTCCAACATTCATCTGGATTAGTAGTAACACCACAGCTATGGATATATGCTTTACCATTTCTTGATGCTATACCAATTGATTGGTTCTTTAAGTTAGCACCAAATCCACCCATCATATGACCTTTTCCATGAGCAAGGTTAAGAATAGAATCATAATGTTCAATTCCTTTACCTATTAAATCGTATTTTAAATGTTTAGATCCTTCAGGTACAGGTATTTTTATTTCTCCTATTCCATCCATTATTTCAATACCATTACCCATATCGACAAAGCCATGTTCTTTAGCAACTTTCATATGCTATACTGCATCATTTCTGTTTCCTTCATATGCAGTATTACATTCGATAATAGTTCCATTCAATTTATCTACTAATGGTTTAATTAAATCAGCTTTTAAATATCCTTTAGCTCCCTTTTCACCAGTAGATACTTTAATACCCACTCTACCAGGAAGTTTAACTCCTAAAATCTCATACATTTTAATTAAATTATCAGCATTTATTTCTTTAGTAAAATATACTTTTGATTTCATATATAATCTCCTTATAGTTAAAGTCTAACATAACAAAATAAAAAAAGTAAGTATTTCTACTTACTTTTTTATTGTTACTCAGTTGTATCTGGTTCAGAAACTTCTTCTTCAACCTTTTCTTCTTTAGGAAGAACAGCTTCAACTTTTTCAGCTTTCTTTTCTGCCTTCTCAGCTTCTTTTTCAGCTTTCTTTTCTTGTTTAGCTTCTTCTTTTTCTTCCTTAGTTGTTTTAGATTCAGCCGCTTCTTTTACTTCTGGAATTTCTTCTTCAGCTTTAGGAGCAACTTCTTCTTTCTTAGGCTCTTCTACTTCTTCAGTTTTAGGAGCAACTTCTTCTTCCTTAGGCTCTTCTACTTCTTCAGTTTTAGGAGTCTCTTGAACTACTTCATTAGTAGGTTCAGGTTGAACTGTTGGTTCTTCTTTAACCTCAGATTTAGTTTCTTCTTTTGATTCAACTACTTCGTTATTGTTTTCAACAACTGGTGTTTCATCTTTAACTTCAGTATTCTCTACTGTTTCATCATTAACAACTGTTTCATCTTGTGTTCCTAATTCTTCAGTATTTTCTAGTTCTTCAACTGGCATAGACTTAGCTAATGCTCTAGTTTTCTTTGAACCAGAATCATATAGAATTACGTATTCCTCAGCACTTAAGTTAACATTAGTTATTGTAGATTCGCTGACGCATACAAATTCTCCGTCTATGTATCTATAAACAAGTTTCATCATTGCTTCAGTTTCATTATCGGCTGGGTTAGCGTTTCTATGATATGTAACAATTACCTCATCAATTGCCCATCCTTGATCTGCAGTTGAAACATTTGGTTTAGTAATATTTCCAGCCCTATCTGGATAATATCTATTATATCTTTGAGTTGTCTCATTCCATTTATAGTATGCATTAGATGAATTATAAGTTTCAGTGTTAGCTGTCATAAAATAATATGTACATTTATTATAATAACATTGACCAGTTTTTGGATTTCCATCACCATCATAAGCATTTTCAGGGTAGTTTTCACCTAGCTTAATAGAATGTTGTTCTGATCTAACAAATGAATTTCTAATATCTATTGCTTGAATTTCTGCAAGGCGTACTGGCTTATAGAATCCTGAATCTGTATTGTAGTCATATCTTACCATTTCGTAAGTATAAGTTCCATCGCTTAATCCATCATAACCAACTGTTGCTTTGTATAATGTATTATTATTTCTATATTTAATGTATACATTAACTTCATCAATTATCTGACTATATACTTCAGTTACTTCTAATACATCATGATCAATTGATTTAGTTGTTACATTATTTCCAGTATCACAATTTGTTTGACACTTATTATATCTAGTAAATTGTTTTGTCTTCTTATATGAATTTGTTGCATTCAAGTCAACAATAAATTTAGAAGATACTGCATTAGGTATTATCTTATAACGTAATTTAGTGTTATATAAGCCTTGATATGAAATAGTTGTTCCAACACTTGAAGTCTTAGGTCTTACTTCTGACGTATAGATTGAAGAATCAAATCCTGCTACTTCATAGCCACTTACGTTAGAAGTTTTAACTGTTCCATCATCGTACATTACATTAACTGTAATATTATTTTTGAACTCAGATAATGCAGTTCCACGATCAAATTCTAGTGATTTACCTGCATTAATTGATGGTTCAAGATACATGTAACGAGCTTTGTATGTAACATTAGCTGTTACTGCACTTAATTCTTTATCCCATCCAGCGAATAAATAATTATATTCCCAATTACCATTTGTAGTTACAACTTGTTTTGGTCTAGTTGGAGTAGCTGGTTGAACAATACTACTAGCTGGAGTTCCATATTCATATTCAGTTGCTGCTTTTAATACTGTTCCATTGTAATCAACAAATGTTACAGTATATTTTCTTGTAGTTGCTGTATATGTTGCTGTATATGTAGCATCACCTGTTACATCAGCAATCTCTGGTGTCCATCCAGCAAATTCATATGTATATTGTGCAGTTGCTGTCTTTGTAGGATCAGCTGGTTTAACTATATCAGCTGCTTTTGTTCCATAATCATATGATGTAGATGAAATTTGTGTTTCATTATCATCAACGAATTTTACAGTATATTTATTTACTGTTTTTGTATATGTTGCTGTATATGTAGCATCACCTGTTACATCAGCAATCTCTGGTGTCCATCCTGCAAATGTATAGCTGTATTGAGCATCTCCTTCTTTTGTTGGATCTGCTGGTTTAACTATATCTGCTGCCTTTGTTCCATAATCGTATGATGTAGATGAAATTTGTGTTCCATTATCATCAACGAATTTTACAGTATATTTATTTACTGTTTCTGTATATGTTGCCTTATATGTAGCAGTTCCTGTTACATCAGCAATCTCTGGTGTCCATCCTGCAAATGTATAACTATATTGAGCATTTCCTTCTTTTGTTGGATCTGCTGGCTTAACTATGTCTGTTGCCTTTGTTCCATAAGCGTATTCAGTTGAACTCAATTCAGTATCATCGTCATCTACAAATTTGATAACATACATATTTGGTTCAAAGAAACCTGTTACTTCTTTGTTTTCAGCTGGCATAGTTGTTGGCTCACCTGTCCATCCATTAAATGTATATCCAGTATGAGTTGGAACTGCCTCTTTACTTACAGGTGCTTCAAACTTGTAAGTATAAGTTTTATATGCATTATTTGCATCAATATCACCAGTAATCTTATAAGTTAATGTATAAGAATTTCTAGTATATCTAATTACTACTACTGTTGTTCCTTCACCATTAATTGTTTGTTGTTCAATTGTTCCTGGTGCAGTAAATCCAGTATAAGTCTTAGCTGTAGCTTCTGTTTGTGCTCCTGTAGTTCCTGTCTTTTCTTCAGTCTCTACTAGAGTTTCAGGATAGTTTCCTTCTAAATCTTGTTTGTAGTGTTTAACTACATATTTTGTATCTGTATTTGCTTCGAAGTATCCAGTTACCGTTTTGTTTTCAGCTGGCATTGTAGTTGGCTCACCTGTCCATCCTTTGAATGTATATCCAGCTTTTTCTGGTTTAGCAAGTGGAGTAACTTCTTGTTCAAATTTATATGATTTTGTCTCATATGAATCTTGTGGATCAACACTTCCAGTTACCTTATATGTGATTGTGTAACTTAATCTAGTATATTTAACATCTACTACTGTTGTTCCGTCTTCAGCTATAGCTACTTGAGTAATAGTTTGAGCTTCAAATCCAGGATATGTTTTTGCAGTTGCATTAGTTAATGCACCAGTAGTTCCTGTCATCTCTTCTGTTTCTTTAAGCGTATAAGCAGTACCAGTTACTGGTTCTAGTAAATGTCTTACTTTGTACTTAGTATCTGTATTAGCTTCAAAGAATCCTGTTACTTCAGTATTAGCTGCTGGCATTGTAGTTGGCTCATCTGTCCATCCTTTGAATGTATATCCAGTATGAGTTGGAACTGCCTCTTTACTTACAGGTGCTTCAAACTTGTAAGTATAAGTTTTATATGCATTATTTGCATCGATATTACCAGTAATCTTATAAGTTAATGTATAAGAATTTCTAGTATATCTGATTTCTACTACTGTTGTTCCATCACCAGCAATTGTCTTTTGCTCAATTGTCTCTGGTGCTGTGAATCCTTCATAATCCTTAGCAGTTGCTTCTGTTTGCTTATCAGTTGTTCCTGTCTTAGTCTCAGTTTCAGTTGCAGTTTCAGGATATGTTCCATCTATATTTTGTTTGTAATGTTTTACAGTATATTCTGTATTAGTGTTAGCAGTGAAGCTTCCTTCAACTGTTACATCATTAGCTGGCATTGTAGTTGGTTCTGTAGCCCATCCACTGAATGTATATCCAGCCTTTGTTGGTTCAGTAAGATGTGCTACTGTTTCCTCATACTTGTATTCTTTTACAGCGTATGATGGGTTAGCATCTACTGTTCCAGTTATAGCATAAGTTACCTTATAACTATTTCTTGTATATCTGATTTCTACAACTGTAGAATTGTCACCAGCAATTGTCTTTTGTTCAACTGTTTCTGGAGCTGTAAATCCATCATA